>MDTD01141430.1_pt1 | contig 146561 bp, 153 predicted proteins | sample 811221 | NCBI WGS metagenome assembly MDTD01 (sample SAMN05326646, study PRJNA326480) | marine metagenome | isolation source: seawater | place: Pacific Ocean: South West | collected 2011
AATTTTATCTTTAGTAAAAAGCTGCTTACCTGATAACCTATCCGATCACTGCAATAATACCGTACTAAACAAACCAATTCTCTATATTTATACCGATAGTCCAGTATGGGTAAGTAAACTTCGTTTTGAAGCACCCAATCTACTAACTAAGCTTAGATCTCAGGGTATAAATATAGCTAGTATTTACGTCAAATGTATTTTAACCTCAAATTTTTATAGAAATACTATAAAAAACCCCCAACCCATTCACTCCGATAAAGCCTCAGAGCTCGTCAAATCTCTTGCCAATACAACCCTTGACACAAATTTACGCAATGCCCTGATACGTCTGGCCAAAAGTTTGAGAAACAATTAATTGTTAGGTTGTTTGCAATGGCTGCATATATGAGATCGGAACAATATCTCCTTCCTCTTCGAAGGTTACTATTTCCCAAGCTTCGGGGCGTGCCAATAACTCATGCAGAAGTCGCGTGTTCAAAGCATGTCCCGACTTGTAGCCACTAAAAGAACCAATCAAGCTCCTACCTAACAGATAAAGATCACCAATAGCATCTAGAATCTTATGCTTAACAAATTCATCCTCATATCGCAGTCCATCCTCATTTAGCACTCGGTAATCATCTACCACAATGGCATTTTCCATGCTTCCGCCAAGCACAAGCCCATTTTCCCTTAATTTTTCAATATCTCTCAAAAAACCAAATGTCCTGGCTCTGCTAACTTCTTTAACGAAAGAGGTAGATGAAAAGTCAATCTCTGATTGACAAAGCTTACCTTCCATTGCTGGATGATCAAAATCAATTGCAAACTGGACTTTAAATCCATCGAATGGTTCAAATCTTGCAATTTTATCACCATCTCTAATTTCTACAGGTTCTAGTATTCTGATAAATCTTTTTGGCGCTGATTGCTCTTCAACACCTGCTGATTGTATTAAAAACACAAAAGGGCCAGCACTTCCATCCATAATCGGAACTTCTGGTGCACTTACATCTATATAAACATTGTCAACACCCAATCCAGCTAAAGCTGATAGTAAATGTTCAACGGTCGATATACGAACACCATCTCTGACAAGACTTGTTGATAATGTTGTATCACCAACAAATTCAGGTTTTGCTGGAATATCAATAGCAGGTTCAAGGTCGACTCTTCGAAATACAATCCCAGAATCAGCTCCGGCTGGTCGCAGAGTAAGATATATTTTTTCTCCAGTATGCAAGCCGACACCAGTTGCGCGAATCACATTTTTAAGAGTTCGTTGTTTGATCATATCCTAAGGCTCCAAACCTTATTTATTATTAGAGACAGTCGTTTCTTACATCCATCTGAGATGTATTTTCTTCAACTACAGCTAAAATGACCTATCTCTAGTAATTGTCCAAGGTTTCTAGGTAACGATCAAGTTAAATTACTAAAAATCTCCTCTTGCTTATTAATCCGCCTGTCTTCTCAAAAATGCTGGAATATCAAGGTATTCCATGTTTTCTCTTGCTGCATCAACGTAGTCCTGTGCATTTTCTGATTGTTTTTGGGCATCCATGGAACCTTCTTCCTCTTCAGACAGGCTTTGATCTATCTCTCTATCGTTGGTTTGAAGCCTTACAGGCTTCAAATCTACCGATTCTCCATTGAGACTTCTTATTTCCTCTTCTCGACCGATACCCGTGGCAACTACGGTAACTCTAATTTCATCACTCATTTCTGGATCTATTACAGTCCCAATTACAACAGTTGCCTCATCGCAGGCAAATTCTCTTATCGTACTGCCTACCTCATCAAATTCTCCAATTCCTAAATTTAGCCCTGCAGTGATATTTACAAGTAAGCCATTGGCTCCAGATAAATCAATATCATCCAATAGAGGACTTCTAATTGCTCTTTCTGCTGCTTCTCGAGCTCTATCTTCTCCCGAAGCAGAACCAGAACCCATCATAGCAATGCCCATCTCAGACATTACAGTTCTCACATCAGCAAAATCGACATTAATAAGACCAGGTTTTGTTATCAATTCTGCTATGCCTTGAACTGCATTAAAAAGAACATTATTCGCCTCCTTGAAAGCATCTAATAATGTTGTTTCCTTGCCCAGAACCTGGAGTAGCTTATCGTTAGGAATTGTAATAAGAGAATCAACATTTTCAGCTAAAGCATCAATCCCCATTTCAGCAATTCTCATTCTTTTGCTTCCTTCCATTTCAAATGGCTTCGTAACTACAGCCACAGTCAGTATCCCTAATTCTTTGGCCACTTCTGCGACGACTGGAGCAGCACCAGTACCTGTGCCTCCACCCATGCCTGCTGTTATAAATACCATATCCGCGCCTTCTATTGCCTCCGCGATTCTATCCCTATCTTCCATCGCAGCTTCATATCCTCGCTCTGGATTAGCCCCTGCCCCAAGCCCACGGGTCACATTAGATCCTATTTGTAAAGCCGTTCGTGCCTCCGTATTATTTAAAGCCTGTGCATCAGTGTTAGCACAAATAAAGTCGACACCCTCAATGTTTGCTTTAAGCATATGATTGACGGCGTTACCTCCACCTCCACCTACACCGATAACCTTAATTACTGCATTTTGACTATCAACATCCATTAACTCGAACATATCAATATCCTCCGAACTACCATTTTGTGAATTTCTAATACCTAATTACTCAAAAATTTCCTTGAAACCAGCTTCTCATCCGTTCAAAAATTGTTTTTACTCCACTTGTGTTTAAATGTTCAGGTAATCGAGAAGCTCGATTGTGGTAACCAAATAAAAGTAACCCGACACCTGTTGCATGAATTGGGTTTTTAACCACATCAACCAGACCGGCCACATATCCCGGAACTCCAAGTCGAACGGGCATATGAAAAACTTCTTCTGCCAAATCAATCAAGCCTTCCATTTTTGAGCTTCCGCCTGTCATAACAACGCCTCCTGCAACCAGTTCTTCAAAACCAGATCGCCTCAGCTCCGCTTGTATTAAGATGAGAAGCTCTTCATAACGTGGCTCGACAACTTCTGCCAAAGTTTGCCTTGAAAGTCTTCTAGGGGGACGGTCGCCAATACTTGGAACCTCAATTGTTTCATCTGGACTTGCTAATTGAGTAAGTGCACATGCATATTTTAATTTTATTTCTTCTGCATGTTGCGTCGGAGTTCGCAAGGCGACAGCAATATCATTTGTGACTTGATCGCCTGCAATTGGAATTACGCCCGTATATCTTATAGATCCACCTGTAAAAATAGCTACATCTGTAGTTCCGCCACCAATATCGACAAGACATACGCCAAGGTCTTTTTCATCATCTTCAAGAGCAGAATAACTTGATGCTAATTGTTCCAGTATAAGATCCTCTACCTCTAATCCACACCTCCTAACACACTTAATAATATTTTGAGCAGCGCTTACTGCACCAGTTACCATATGAACTCTTGCTTCAAGTCTTACTCCGGACATTCCAACTGGATCATGAATGCCCTCTTGATTATCAATGATAAATTCCTGAGGTAATATATGAAGAATTTTCTGGTCGGCTGGAATTGGAACTGCCCTTGCAGCATCGATAACCCTCTCAACATCTGCATGTGTGACTTCTCTATCTTTTATAGCAACTATTCCATGTGAATTCAGACTTGATACATGGCTACCAGCTATTCCAGCATATACGGAATCAATCTCTACTCCTGCCATTAGCTCGGCCTCTTCTACAGCTCGCTGTATAGACTGAACGGTAGACTCAATATTTACCACTACACCTTTTTTTAAGCCACGAGAAGGATGAGAGCCTAAGCCAATTATTTCAATTGTCTCATCTTCCTTTACCTCACCGACTATTGCGACGACTTTCGAAGTACCGATATCTAAGCCCACTATAATATTTTTTTCTGCTTTCTTAATCATCAGCTATCACCCATCAAAGAAATTCTCTTTGAGATTTTTTCTAATCCCCATGCAACTGCGAATCCATGCTCATAGCGCATATCTATACTTTTGACGGATCGAGAAGTGTTTGCTAAAAGCTTAGGATAAATATTTATAAAATTTGAGATACGATTATTTATGTCATCTTTTCCTAACATAAGTTCTAATTTATTTTGAAAAATTATTTTCCATTCTTGGCGATCATTTAAACTTAGTTCACTAATAATTAAATTTTTATTGTTAAATGTTGAATAGAATTTTCTATAAAAAGAAACACATTTTTCTGCATCCTCGTCCTTTGCAAAAAATTTTGGTAAATCTTCGTTTAAATCTATTTCTACAGGAGAAAATATATTGCTTTTAGCATTGATATAAGCACTATTGCCCCAATGAGCAATGGGTACTTGTTCTTTTATATGCATTCGTAATGTATCTGGCCAGACTCTTCTGATGCTTACTTCTTCAACCCAAGGAATATGAATTACCTTTACTCTTAAATTTTTCATATCAACAGTGAAAAATCCACCATCAATCATTGAAGAAACCTTCTTCTCAATTTCTTCTTCTTTTAAATGAATAAAATTCCCATTTATTTCAACGATTTTAAGAGGAAGAGTATCTGATTTTGCTAAATAACCATGAGATATCTTTAAGATGACCAAAGAGGCAACTATAAAAAATAAAATAAAAAGAAATTTTCCATAAATAAATGGAAGATCTCTTGTATTGCTCTTTCTTTTTTTCATTTTTGTTTTCATGTCATTCCTAGTCATTATGAATTATGGTGCTTTCTAAAATCCTTCTAACAAGTTGATTAAAATTTATTCCAGCAGCTTTTGCCGCCATTGGAAGCAGACTTCTTTTTGTCATGCCAGGCACCGTATTTACCTCTATCAGCCAATCTTGATCTTCAGAATCAATTAAAAAATCAACTCTTCCCCAGCCATCTGCACCAACCGCCTTAAATGCATTCATACAAGAGTCCATTAATTCAGATTCGCGTTTATTATCTAAACCACATGGGACAGAATATTCGGTTGTTTTTAATTCATACTTTGCTTCATAATCATAAAAATTTTTCGAAGATCTTAAATGAACTATTGGCAGAACTTCTCGGCCTAAAATAGAGGCAGAATATTCCTCTCCATCAATCCATTTTTCGGCAATAACATGACTATTATGTTTACGAACTAAATTCCAAGAATCATAAAGTTGTTTTGAATTATCTGCTTTTTCTATGCCTATGCTTGATCCCTCTAACGCTGCTTTTATCATCAATGGAAACCCTAACTCTTCCGCTTCTTTTATTTGTTCCTTGCTATCAATTAGGGCGAATCCAGGCGTACGTATTCCAAGAGATTGCCAAATAAGTTTCGTTCGATATTTATCCATAGCTACAGCTGACCCAATTACATTTGAGCCAGTGCATGGAATTTGCAGAATTTCTAACGCACCTTGTAATGCACCATCTTCACCACCACGACCATGAACCATATTAAACACTCGATCAAAATTTCCCTTTTGAAGGATGTCTAAAATATTTTTGTTCATATCAACTTCCTCTGCATTTACTCCCTCTTCTACCAATCCCTTCAAAACCGCTTTTCCACTCTTTAGAGAAATGTTTCTCTCTGAAGACCATCCCCCCATGACGACTGCTACTTTTCCAAAATCTTCAGCACGAATATTCACTTAGAAACTCCTACAATATGTACTTCCGTTTCAAGAGAGATTCCATGTTTTCTTTTTACTTCAGTCCGCATATATTCAATTAAATTTTCTATATCAGCAGCACTAGCATTGCCTTTATTCAGGACAAAATTAGCATGTTTTGTAGAGACTTCTGCGCCACCAATCTGGTGACCCTTTAAGCCGCAATCTTCCAAAAGTCTTGCAGCATAATCTCCTTTTGGATTGCGAAAAGTTGATCCCCCGCTAGGCTTTCCTGTTGGCTGTTCCTTGCCTCTTTTTTCAAGCAAATTACGGATAGCAATTTGTTCTTTTTCTGAATTTCCTCTTTTTAATCTAAGATTGCAATTTAAGAACCATTCCTCTTTCTGTCTCTCAACATCTCGATAACTGATTAAAAAATCATCTGGTTTTCTTACATACAATTCTCCCTGACGATTTATAACTTCAACGTCTGAAACAAATTCCCATATTTCTCCTCCATATGCCCCTGCATTCATTGCCAAAGCGCCGCCAATTGTTCCTGGTATCCCTGCTAAAAAGGTAACTCCCTTTAGCCCTGCTCTCGCTGCCTCCCTTGCTACCTTTGCGCATGCGATACCAGCGCCTACTTTTAAAACCTCTTCATTGATACTTAATGAAGAGGTACATTTAGTTAAAGAAATAACTATTCCTTCAAACCCACCATCACGAACTAAAAGGTTGCTTCCAAGCCCGAGCCAAAGTAATGGTTCATCCTTTGATAATTGCCTAAGAAATTTTATTAAGTCTTTTATATCAATAGGACGATAAAAATATTTCGCAGGACCTCCTACTCGCCATGTTGTATGGCTGGCAAGTGGCTCATTTTTTCTTAAATCACCGCGTAAGGTATTTTTGTCGAAAATATTATTCACCTCAATTAAACCTATCCGAGAACTTCTTTTAAAAAAATTCGAATATTTATTTCGTACATAATTCATTCCTTATTTCAGTTGCTATATTTCCAATATTTCCTGCACCAGCAGTCAAAACTATATCTCCCTCGGAAATCACTTCCTCTAAAACTTTGGGTAATTCACTTATATCTTCAAAAAAAATAGGGTCAACTTTACCCCTCATCCTTATTGCTCTGCATAAAGCTCGCCCATCAGCACCAGAGATAAATTCTTCACCTGCAGAGTAAACTTCACATATGAGTAGAATATCCACTTCACTTAAAACTGATGTAAAATCATCAAAAGAATCTCTAGTGCGCGTAAATCTATGTGGCTGAAACGCTAATACTAATCTTTTTTCTGGCCAGCTTTTACGAATTGCATCGATGGTCTCAGCTATTTCGTATGGATGGTGGCCATAGTCATCAATGAGCATAAAATTTGACTTGTTTAAAAAGCATTTATTGCTTATTTGAAATCTTCTATCAATGCCTTGAAAATTTTTCAGCGATTGTTGAATGACTCGGATATCAACACCTAACTCTAAGGCAACACTTATTGCAGCAAGAGCATTTAGCGCATTATGTTTTCCAGGCATAGAAAATGAAATTAGAAAATTTTCTTTATTAGCTATAGAAACCTCAAAAGAACTTTTTCCTTGTTTTTGCTGAAAATTTATTCCTCTAATATCTGCTTTTGCTTCAAATCCATACGTTTTAACGCGACGCTTTATGCTTGGCAGAAGATTTTTTGTATTTGGATCATCTAAACATAAAACGACTAATCCATAAAAAGGAATATGGTGTATAAATTTTAAAAAAGTTTCCTTCAATCGATCGAAGTTATAATCATATGTAGCCATATGATCCTCATCTACATTTGTTACTATAGCTAACATCGGTTGCAAATAAAGAAAAGATGCGTCACTTTCATCCGCCTCAGCGACTAATACTTCGCCCTCACCTAAATGCGCGTAACTTCCTGCTGAATTTAATTTTCCACCGATTACATATGTTGGGTCTAAGCCGGCATCAATCAATATACTCGCTACAAGGCTTGTTGTTGTAGTTTTGCCATGTGTTCCAGCCACAGCTACCCCAAAATGAAATCGCATAATTTCAGCTAACATTTCCGCTCGAGGAACTACCGGAATCCTTTTCTTTTTTGCGGCTTTCACCTCTGGATTTTTGTCTGTAACAGCGCTTGAGGTAATAATCGCATCTGCTGATTCAATATTATTAGCATCATGGCCAACAAAAATTTTAGCTCCTTGTTCTTTTAAGCGATCAGTTGCAGCATTAGTTCTTATATCAGAACCAGAAACTTGATAATTTAAATTCATCATTACATGCGCAATTCCATTCATTCCCGCACCACCTATTCCAACGAAATGAAGTTTCCTAATGCGACCCATTGCTTTAGCTGCGTACCTAGGTGATTTTAAATTTAACTTCATGCTGCTAACTCCATGCAAGCATTGGAAACGCAAACAGTTGCATCAAGTAAAGCTTTTCTTTTTGCTGCATAAGCCATTTTTTCCAAAATCGAGCGATTTTCAAAAATTTCCTTTAAAAAATTTGCTAATTTTAAAGGATCCAAATCCTTTTGATTTATTACTTTAGCGGCACCCTCGTCAGCAAAATATGTTGCATTATATGTTTGATGGTCATCAGCAGAAAATGGTAAAGGAATAAGAATTGATGGTAATCCAGCAGCAGCCAATTCAGATAAAGTTAATGCCCCAGCTCTACATATAACAAAATCTGCTTTCAAGTATATTGATGCCATGTCTTCTAAATATTCAAAAACATTTCCTTTGACCTTATAATTTCTGTAATTTTCTAATGTCTCCCTAAATTTTTTTGCTCCTGATTGATGGATTACATTTGGCCGGTCTTCTTCTTTCATAAAACTTAATGCTTTGGGAATAAGATCATTTAAAATACTTGCGCCTAAAGAGCCCCCCAAAACAACTAATTGCAGTGGCTTCTCACTTGGCTGAGAAAATCTTTGCATTGAATCCGGCAAATCAATAATTTCATTTCTTATGGGATTTCCACAAACTCTCGTATTTGTTTTTTTTGAAAAACTATTAGGAAATGCCTCTATGTTTAGGGTAGAAAATCGAGATAAGACCCTATTTGCTAAACCTGGAATAGCATTTTGTTCATGAATAATTAAGGGTAATCCTAAAACACGAGCTATAAGGCCTCCGGGAGCCGATACAAATCCGCCCATTCCGAGTATCACTTGTGGTTTACGATTATTAATAACTTTATATGCTTGCCACATTGCTCTTATCAAACGAATAGGTAAAAATAATTTATGAAAACTCCGAATCCCTCTCATACGAAAAGCATTAACTGCATCAAATGTAATATTATTTTTCTTGACAAGATCTGATTCAAAACTATTAGGTGTTCCAAGCCAAGTAACATTACAGCCACGGCTTATTAATTCAAACGCTACAGCAAGAGCTGGATAAACATGCCCCCCAGTACCACCGGCCATTATCATTACGCGCGTTGCCATGATCCCTCCTTAGAATGCTTTTCACTACTCTGATAATTTTCAGAATGAATCCTCATCAACATACCAGTAGCTAGGCAGCATACAATTAAGCTATTACTTCCATAACTTATAAAGGGTAGAGTGAGTCCCTTGGTGGGTAATATTCCCATGTTTACACCAATATTTATGAAGGCTTGCATGCCTATCCAGAGACCTAAACCATAAGCAATAAATGCAGCATATTTTCGCTCTTGCTTTTCTGCCAAAAAGCCAATTGAAAAAGCTCGCCAAATAAAAACACTGAATAAAAATATGACAACTAAGGTTCCCAGTAATCCTAATTCTTCACCAATTACTGCCATCACAAAATCAGTATGAGCTTCAGGTAAATAAAATTGTTTTTGTATGCCGTTTCCCAAACCAACCCCTGTCCATTCTCCCCTGCCAAAAGCGATCAGAGCTTGTGATAATTGATATCCTGCATCTTGGGCTTGTTCCCATGGGTTTAAAAAAGAAGTAACGCGCGCCATTCTGTATGGAGAAAAATAAATTAATGCTGCCAAAAAGGAGCCAGCAAAGCTTAGCAATAAACCAAATTGCCATAATGGAGCTCCTGCTAAAAATAGCATCCCAAATGCAGTTGCTAGTATAACGACCGTTGTTCCAAAATCTGGTTGGAGCATTATTAAAAAACAAGCTGCTAATAAAAGAATTAAAGGCTTAATAAATCCCCAAATTGTATTTGTAACCTCTAAATGTCTTCTAACAACATAACCTGCCATATACATGACAATAAATAATTTCATAAACTCTGATGTTTGTAGGCTGAAAGATCCAACGGCGACCCAGCGCATTGCTCCATTTGCTTCTCTTCCTATACCTGGCAAAAACACAATCAATAAAAGTCCCAAGCCAATAAAGTAAGTCCAACCACTGCTCTTTTCCCACCATTTACTTGGAGTCATGTATGCAGATATTCCAATAGCAATACCAAGGCCAAGGGCAAAAATATGTCTATCTACATATCGCATCACATCACCCTCTTTTGCCCCTAAATGTAAAGATGCTGAAGCTACCATTACGATACCAAATCCAATTAAAAGACTTGATGTGATTAACAAAATATTGTCATGACGTTGATATGCTTTCTCAACAACGCCTTTTAACCTTGCCATTCCAGTTGATCGTAATTCTTTTTTTAAATAATTTTTTTTCACGAAATTAACCGCCTCACGCTATCTTTAAAAGCATTGCCTCGCTCTGAAAAATTACTAAACATATCGAAACTAGCGCATGCTGGTGACAATAAAATATGATCTTCTGGTTTCGCTAATAAAGCTGCCTTTTTAACAGCGTCATCCATATTTTTTGCTATTGAAATTTTGCAAGAGTCAGGAATTGAGCTCTTGATTTTTTCTGCATCCTGCCCAATCAACACTGCCGCCCTCGCACATTCCGCAAGGGTTAGGGTAAGTTCATCGAAATTAGCATTTTTACAGTCTCCACCAAGAATTATAACTGCGCGTCTAGAGTCGCCCCTATGCATACCTTTAAGAGCAGCTTGTGTCGCACCAATATTTGTGGCTTTGCTATCGTTGTACCAAGAAATATTATTTAGTTTTGTTATAAATTCAGTTCTATGGGGTAAGCCAGGAAAGCTCTTTAGAGCGTTTATCATTGATTCCTTCGGTAATTCTAATCCATAGCCAATAGCTAATGCTGCTAAACAATTTGCAAGGTTGTGTCGACCTGGAATTAATAAATCTTTGCATGATATGAGTCTATTTGTGCCTTTGCATAACCATTCGTCATTTCCAAACTTTCGCAATCCAAAAAATTTTTCATTTTTCGGTTCATTGAGTGTAAAAAAATAACTTTTTTTGGTTCTCTCTAGGGATAAAACTTCATCATCATCAGCATTATATATTCCTATTTCTGCCCCTTTAAGTATTTTTGATTTTATTTTTTTATAATTCTCAAAAGATACATGGCGATCAAGATGGTCGCTTTGTAAATTTAGAACTGTAGCTACTTGTGCTTTGAGTGTGTGGGTAGTCTCTAGCTGAAAGCTTGAAAGCTCTAATATATATTTTTCTACATTTTCATTTAATAAACTTAGAGCGGGAATCCCAATGTTTCCACCAATAGCTACATTTAATCCAGATGTTTTTGCCATATCTCCAACTAACGTCGTTACCGTGCTTTTACCATTTGATCCAGTTATAGCTACAATGGGAGCCTTGGCTTCGCCCAAAAATAATTCGATATCTCCAATTACTGCAACACCCCTTTTTATAGCTTTATCTATCTGAGGGGTTGTGAGAGATACACCTGGGCTCATAACAAGTAATTGAGCCCATTCAAAATATTTATCTTCATAATTACCGAGATTTATTTCTAATGATGGATACTTCGCCCTAATTTCATTCAAAAATGGTGGATTATCCCTATTATCAACCACTATAATTTTTTTCTTTTTCTTCATAAAATAATCAACAACAGAAACCCCCGTCACGCCAAGCCCCACGACAAGTATATTTATATTTAAATTTTTTAATTCGTTTGTATTAATTTTTCTCACCTTATTTTCAAACTAGCTAGACCAATTAAAACTAAAATAAAAGTTACAATCCAAAAACGAACAATAATTCTCGGTTCGGGCCAACCCTTTAATTCAAAATGGTGATGAATTGGAGCCATTCGAAAAATTCGCTTGCCAGTCAAGCGAAAAGAAAGTACCTGTAATATTACTGAAACTGTTTCCATAACAAGAATTCCACCCATAATAAATAATGCGACCTCTTGACGCACAGACACTGCTACTATTCCGATAGCAGCACCTAAAGAGAGTGCTCCAACATCTCCCATAAATACCTGGGCTGGGTAGGTGTTAAACCAAAGAAACCCCAGGCCTGCACCAACTAAAGCACCTGAAAATATCGCTAATTCTCCAACACCTGGAAGGTATGGAATAAGAAGATAATTTGCTATTTGTGAGTTTCCAGATGCATATGCAAATACAGCTAATGCAGCCGCTATTAAAACTGTGGGCAATATTGCCAAACCATCAAGCCCATCTGTGAGATTTACAGCATTAGATGATCCAACTATTACAAAGTATGATAAAACAATAAACCATGGCCCAAGGTCCAAAGTAAAATCTTTCAAGAAAGGTAAAATTAATTGAGTTTCAGCAGGTAATTCTGCTGACACATAAAGTATATATGCTGCTGAAATGCCAACTATTGATTGCCAGAAAAACTTGTATTTCGCAGGAAGGCCCTTTGAGGTTTGCATAACAAGTTTCTTGTAGTCGTCATATAAACCAATTAAGCCGAAACCTAATACTGTAAACAATACGATCCAAATATATCGATTTGAAAGATCTGCCCATAATAGGGTAGAGAGACTAATTCCGATGAGAATCAAAGATCCACCCATCGTGGGAGTACCTTCTTTTGAAAAATGTGACTCAGGTCCATCATCTCTCACAGACTGGCCGATTTTATATTTATTTAATCGACGAATCATTATCGGGCCAATAATAAAAGAAATTAGCAATGCCGTAAGAACGCCTAATATTACTCTCAATGTTATATAGCGAAATATTCCGAAACTACTGTCAAATTGGGTTAAATATTCCGCTAATTCTAGTAACATGAATTTTCTCCCAAGCCAAAAGCTTCAACAATTAAATTCATGGAACTTTTTCTCGAACCTTTTATGAGGATGCTATCATCGCTACTAAGATTGATACCTATCTCGTTGATCAATGATTCCTTATCGTAAAAATGAATTGCCTCTCCAAAGAAACCTTCATGAGTGTGCTTACAAGCCTCGCCACATGTAATTAAGGTGTCTATTCCTGCATCAGATGCATACTTTCCCAATTCTTCGTAATGATCATTTTGGTTTTTGCCGAGCTCAACCAAATCGCCTAGAATCAGCGTTCTTTTTCCTGGTGCCGCCTTTAAAACATCTAAAGCTGCGATAACGGAATCTGGATTTGCATTGTAAGTATCATCGATTAAACGACAATCACCAATCCCTCTCAGCGGAGAGAGTCGGCCAGGAATTGGTCTAAGCGAATTTAGACCTACTTTAATATCCGAAGTATTTATTTTTGTTGCATATGATGCTGCAATTGCAGCCAATGCATTCATACGATTATGTTGTCCTGCGAGGTGCAGGCGAACATTAAAATTTTCTTCTGGTGTTTTTACTTCAAAAGAACAGTAAAATTCATACCCATTCCACTCAATAGTATAGCTACCCTCTTTACTAGAAATGAGTGAATCATTCTTTATGCCAAAACTTATTTGTCTATATTCTCTTGACAATGAACTCCAAAGGTCAGCAAATTTATCATCCGCATTGAATACAAATGTGCCGTTTTTATCAAGCCCTTGTATAATCTCAGCCTTAGCCCTCGCTACACCCTCAACACTACCAAATCCCTCAAGGTGTGCTCTACCAGCATTATTGAGTATTGCTACATTTGGGCGTGTTAATTTTGTCAAATATTGTATATCGCCTGATGTGCTTGCTCCCATTTCTACAATGGCAAATTTTTCTCCCTGAAGACGAAGAAGTGTCAATGGTAATCCAATACTATTATTTAAATTTCCAGCAGTAGATAATACCGTATGGCTCTGCTGAAAAATTGAATTACACATCTCTTTTAAAGTTGTTTTTCCATTACTTCCTGTAATGCCAATAACAAATGATTTAGATTTTTTTCTCCAAGCCGCTGCCAATAAACCTAATCCCTCTATGGAGTCTTGAACCTTTAAAAATGGAATTTCTCCTTTAACCTCTCTTTCTACAACAGCACCGACAGCACCTTTTTTTTCAGCAACAGAAATAAAATTATGGCCATCAAAATTCTGACCATTTATGGCAACGAAAAGATCTCCTTTCTTTAATGTTCTAGTATCTGTTCCTACATTATAGAATTTAGTATCTTCGCCTAAAAGATTTGCATTAAGTATTTTGGCTGCATCGGATAATTGAAAATTTATCATGCTGCATATCTCAGTAAAGCTAATTGGGCTTGCTCATAATCAGAAAATTCAATCCTTGATGACCCTATTATTTGAAAATCTTCATGTCCTTTTCCTGCGACTAAAACAAGGTCTCCTTTTTCTGCCCCAAAAATCGCTTTTGTTATTGCTTTTTTGCGATCCTCTTCGATGACAAGATTACTATTAGCCTTAATTCCCTTTTTTATTTGTTTGATTATTACCTGAGCATTTTCATTCCTTGGATTGTCGTTTGTAAGAAATATTTGGTCCGCGAGTCTGCTAGCAATTTCTCCCATAATTGGCCTTTTGCCTGTATCTCTATCTCCTCCGCATCCAAAGACACAAATGAGTTTCTTCTGTGTATGCTCCCTTAGTGAAGATAATGCCTTTTCTAAAGCATCCGGTGTGTGGGCATAATCGATAACAACTTTAGGTTTTAATCCCCCTCCCAATTGACTCATTCTTCCATCTACTGAATCTAATTTTTCTAATTCGTTTATAGCGACCTCTATAGGAATTCCCCATCCCAGAAGTATTCCAAGAGAAAGTAAAATATTCTCTGCATTAAATCTTCCTAATAAAGATGAGCGGATATCGCCCCCTCCCCAACTTGAATCAAAACTTAAATTTATACCTGAAATTTCAGTTTTTATACTTTTCGCTCGAACAAAGCGATCAGCACAAATATGGGTATTTGCCGCCGAACCACAAGCAATGGTAGGAACTTTTCTTTTTAAATTTTCTACTAAGGTCAAACCAAAAGAATCATCGGTATTTATAACTGCAAGCTTTAGTTCCTTTTTTACAAATAGCTTTGCTTTCGCTTCAGCATAAGCCTCCATTGAGCCATGATAATCCAAGTGGTCCCTTGAAAGATTTGTAAAAACAGCCGAGTGAAAAGGTATCCCGGATACTCTATCTTGATCAAGCGCATGCGAAGAGACCTCCATTATTAAAGCCTCCACGCCACAATTTTTTTGGTAAGCTAACTCATTTTGAAGTCGCACTGCATCTGGAGTAGTGTTTTTTGCTCTTTTTAGTTCTCTTGGTAACCCATAACCTAAGGTGCCCACGATGCCAGTCTTTATTTTTTTATTTAATACCTGTGCTATAAAATGAGCAACACTTGTTTTTCCATTTGTGCCAGTTATTCCTACAATTTTTATAAAATTTCCAGGATTATCAAAAAATCGAGCGGCCAGAACTCCTACTTTTTTTCTCAAATCTGATGTAATAAAAATTGGAATTTTATTTTTTTGTGACAATACTTTGAGTCTCTCTTCGTCCCAAAAACGGGATTCCTCAGTTAAAACAGCAACAGCACCCATGTCTACAGCATGTTGGAAAAACTGCATTCCATGTGATGAGCTTCCAGGAATAGCGATAAATAAATTTCCTGAACTGATTTTGCGACTATCTAACTGTATTCCATTAATAGAAATTTTCTCCTCATGAGAATTTTTTACAATTTCTTTCAGTAAATCTGAAAGCAACATATTTTTTTCTGTTTGATGTTGATTCATTTTCCTGACACCTTATTCTGAGCTATTTGTAATTTTGGGCTTTTCAAATTATCAGGTTCAACATTTAAGAATCTTAGAGCTTCATCTAAAACATTAGAGAAAACAGGTCCAACTACAGCGCCACCATAAAATTGTTTACCACGAGGCTCATCTATAATTGTCACCATAACTAAGCGAGGATTTGTTGCAGGCGCTATGCCAGCAAAAATAGAGATGTATCGGTCTTCGCTATAACCATTAGGACCAAATTTTTTTACTGTCCCGGTTTTTCCAGCTACTTTGTATCCAGTTATTGCTGCTTGCGGTGCAGTACCAGTACTTTGGACTACAGTTTCGAGCATTCGAATTATTTCTAGAGATGTTTCTTTAGAGATAATTCGTTCGCCTAACGGTCTCTTATCTCTTTTCAAGATAGTCACAGGGATGCTTATGCCACCATTAGCCAACGTGGCATATGCTTTTGCCAATTGCACTGTATTTACGGATACTCCATAGCCAAAGGAGAGATTTGCCTGATCAATTTCTCTCCAGTCTCGCCAAAAATTCAAATTACCTGATGATTCTGCAGGAAATCCGATATACAAAGATCGACCAAATCCAAATTTATTCAAAAACTGCCAAAATTCTTCACCCTTCATCATCAAAGCAATTTTTGCTGCTCCAACATTACTAGAACGACCAAGCAGAGTTGATAAATTGATTTTTCCAAGTTTTGTCTTATCTTTAATTTTTCCGCCAGTGAGTAAAAGAGAACCTGAACCAGTATCAATAATGCTATCCAACTTAATGGCATTTAGTTCTAAAGCAGCAGCAACAGCAAATGGCTTCATAGTAGAGCCAGGCTCAAAGACATCTGTCAGGGAGCGATTTCTTAAGCGGCCATTCTTACTTGATCGGTCACTATTAGGATTAAAGCCAGGTTGATTTACCATGGCGAGTATCTCGCCAGTATTAACATCTAAGACTACTGCAGAACCTCCGATTGCCCTATTTCTTTTTACTGCAGCCTTTAGCTCTCTGTAAGCAATATATTGTATTCTTCCATCAATGCTTAGAGCTAAATTCTTACCATCCTGTGGCATTTTTATATTTTCGACATCATCTACGGCACGTCGTTTTCCATCACGTAGAACAAGCTTGCTTCCTGTGCTTCCACTTAATTCATGGTCATACGCTAACTCTATGCCTTCCTGACCTTTATCTTTATGATTTGCAAAACCTATTACATGAGAAAAAACTTCACCGGTTGGATAGTATCGTTTATAGGATCTTTCGAGTCCGAGCCCAATTAAACCATTTGATTTTGCTGTCTGTAGTACATATTTAGCTTCTGCGGGTGGTAATCTATGCTTAAGGTAAACAAAACGTTTTTTGCTATAACGTGCTAATTTTTGACGTAATTCAGTAATATTTAAATTCAAAGATCTGGCAAGTGTATCTAGATGTAGGCTATCGAATCGAAGCAGGCGTGGATTTGCAGTAATTGAATCGACTGGCGTGCTTAGAGCCAATACATCGCCTCGACGATCTGTTATCAAACCTCGGTGTCCAGTTAAATGGACCTTATCAAGATAACGATCAGCTCCCTCAGATTGTAAAAAATCTCTTTCCAGGATTTGCTGGTCGACTGCTCGCCAAATAAGGGCACAAATAGCTACGCTAAAAATAAATAACACACTCAATCTGCGAAATCTAAAATTGGCCAAAGCTATTTCCTCGCGTTTGACCTGCCTAACTCTTTTTATTCTTTTAGATGTCATCAATCAATAATCACTCTTTCACTTGGTGCTGGTGGTCTCATTTTCATTCTCCCACTAGCTATTCTCATTACATCCTCGAAACTACCTTCGCTAGCGAGCTCTAATTGAAGACGGCCCCAATCAGCAACTGCAAGATCATGCTCTGCGCGAATTTTCTGTGTCTCAACAAACAATACTCTTGACATATTTTTAGCGTAAACAACTGCAATTCCGCTTGCTAATGTGGTTACTATCAACAATACGAGCCAAGTTAAGTGAACTTTATTCATGCTGTTACCTCAGCAATGCGCATAATTGCACTCCTAGCTCTTGGATTAATTTTTATATCTTGGTTCGAGGGCCTTATTGTTTTTCCAATAATTTTTAATGATCCTGAATTTTTTTTATATTGAATTGGAAGCTGTTTTGGAAAAGAAGGTCCGTTCTGTTGGTCGCGCATGAAGCGCTTCACTATTCGATCCTCGAGAGAGTGAAAGCTAATGGCAACTATTCTAGCTTTTGGTGATAAAATTTTTATAGAATCCTCTAATACTTTTTCTAAATCACTTAATTCTTGATTTATATGGATTCGTATGGCTTGAAATGTTCTCGTTGCAGGATGTTTGTTTTTTTCTTTAAATGGAAGAGCCTTTTCAATGACAGATACAAGCTGAAGTGTGCTTAAAATAGGCTCATTAGAACGAAAAGAAATGATTTCTCTTGCAATTCTTTTTGCAAATTTTTCTTCGCCGTAATTTTTAAGAACGCTAATCATTTCTTGCTCATCTGCATTTGAAAGCCACTCTGCAGCACTTACGCCAGATGTTTGATTCATTCTCATATCTAAAGGGCCATCTTTTAAAAAACTGAAACCACGGTTTTCATCATTTAATTGTGGCGAAGAAACACCCAGATCAAGCAGTAAACCATCAATTTTATGTTCAAGCTGCATTTGTTTTACAACAGAAACTACTTCTGTAAAACTTTTATGAAATATTGATACACGTGGATCGTTACCATAGAGCTCTTGAGCAAAGTTAATTGCAACTTGGTCCTTATCAAATACCAATAATTTACCTTGATCGCTTAATTTTTTTAAAATTAATTCGCTATGTCCGCCACGCCCGTATGTGCCATCAATATAATTTCCATTAGGACGAATATTAAGCCCTTCAACAGCTTGGTTAAGGAGCACCGAATAATGATAATTTTTGTTTGCCTTTATCAAAAAACCATCTCGCTAAGCTGTTCAGATAATTGAGAATCAGAGTCATTTGCTTCTGTAAGCCATTCTTCTCTGCTTTTAGCCCATGTAGATTCGTTCCAAATTTCAAATTTATGCGCCTGCCCAACAAGAGAAATTTTTTTCTCTAAATTTGCATATGTTCTTAGTTCAGGCGATAAAAGAATTCGACCTTGTCCGTCTAAGTCCAGTTCAGAGGCGTGCCCCATAAGTAAACGTTGCAATAATCTATTTTGTCGATCCATAGTCGGCAATCGAGATAATCTTCTAAAAATTTCCCTCCATTCGCCCTCTGGATATAGCCACAAGCAGTGCTCTTTGGGATTTACAGTAACTACAACTCGAGTATTGCCAAGCATTTCACGATACTTAATTGGTATGGCCATTCTGCCCTTTGTATCCAAATTCAGAGTATTTACACCTAAAAACAAAACTGTCTCCTTTTATAAACGTGTAGAGGGGAAATTCCCTACTTTCCCCCACTATTCACCACATTTTTCGGATAGTAGGCCTCACTTCTACTTGGGTCAAGGAAAAAAACAAAAAAAAGGCTTATGAGTCAGTTACTTAGACAGACGTTTAAAGTTAAAGAATAGATTAAAAAACAGGTATCTAAACACTTAACTTAAAGTTAATTATCAAGATATTCAGTAAATTTCACGAAAAAAGGGGAATTTTATTGATTTAGGCTCAGAAAATAGTGGAGTTAACCGATAAGCCGGGTTCTGTCTAGGACGATCATTCATCTAGGACGTCTGTTGCCAAACGCCTCATGCGACCTACCCGAAAACACTTGCGAGCAACAAGCATAAGTTTTCCTATTTGGTCTTGCTCCGAGAGGGGTTTGCCCTGCCAATACTGTTACCAGTATCGCGGTGCGCTCTTAACACACCATTTCACCCTTACCGATAAAATCGGCGGTATATTTTCTGTGGCACTTTCCGTCGATTCGCATCGCCCAGATGTTATCTGGCTCTCTGCCCTTTGGAGCCCGGACTTTCCTCTATCTATCAATAATAAATAGCGATCGCCTAGTTAACTCTATATCTAGTATACCACTAATTTTTTAACTTCAGCGCACGCTCATATGCAAGATTTTTATTGGATCCAGTTAATTTGGCGGCTAAGTTAGCGGCTTGTCGGACTGATAATTCAGATAATAAAATTAAAAGAAAAGTATCTAGCTGGTTACTTTTTTCGTCATTGTCATCAACCTTACCTGATACTATGATTACAAACTCACCCTTTTTCTCTTCATTGTTTTCTCTAAGTTCATTCAATATTGAACTAATATCACCGCTCAATATTGATTCATGCAGCTTTGTTAATTCTCTCGCTAAAGTTATTTTTCGATTAGGTCCCATAGCATCACCCAAATCGATTAGTGTTTCCTCTATTCTATGAGAAGATTCATAAAAAATTAAGGTACATATTTCATCTTTAAGTATTTGTAAAACTTTATCTTTCATATTTTTTTTTCGGGGCAAAAAACCTTCAAATCTAAAACTATCAGTGGGCAGGCCAGCAACAGATAAAGCAGCAATTAGGGCACTTGGGCCAGGTATAGGTATGACTTGTATCTTATTTTCTTTGCATAACTGAATAAGCTTATAGCCTGGGTCTGATATCAATGGTGTACCTGCGTCTGAAACAAGAGCTACTTGCTGACCCTCAAGCAATTTATCTATGATTTGGAATGATCGACTTTCCTCGTTATGATCATGAAAGGATATTAAAGGTTTTTTAATATTGAGGTGTGTTAATAATTTGCCAGTATGGCGAGTATCCTCTGCGGCAATTAGATCTATTTTTTTTAGGCACTCTATTGCTCTTAGAGTGATATCTCCAAGATTTCCAATTGGGGTGGCAACAACAAACAGGCTACCTTTTTTTTGATTATTATAAATTGACACTTTTTTTGACCCCTGATTTTCTCTAAAGTATTTTATAATATAAAATTAAATCGGATTCATATGAAAATTTTACGACAACTGTTATTAGCGCTCTTACTGCCAATCTTTTTAATTGGCTGTATTTCTATGAGCGGAATAAAAAAATCAACTGCTACATTGGAAAAAGAAGCAAACTTTTCAATGAAACAAAAAAATTATTCGCGCGCTTCGTCATTATTTCTTGCTCTAGCAGATCGCACCAAAGACACTTCCTCATATAACTTTCGTCTCAATGCAATAAATGCAGCCATACTTAATAGAAATTTTAATTTTGCCCAGAAACAACTGACTCTGCTTCCATTACGTTCACCCGGAAAAAAGGAGGAGCAAAAAATTCGTTTATTCCAAGCTGAATTAGCTCTCATTCAGGGTCGTAGCAAAATGGCTCTTAAATTGTTAGAGATAAAATTTAATGAAAGATTATCATCAGAATTTAAAGATCGCTATCTCTACAGCCTAAGTGAGGCATATAAGTTAAATGGAGACTCAATAAACTATATTAATACTCTATACAAAATAGAAAAATTACAAACCAACAAAAAATTGCGGCTACAAACTCAAGTCAAAATCCTTGATAGTTTAATCCAGCTAGCAAGCAATAGTATTTCCAATAAGAAGCGATCTAAATTAGCCATAGAAGCAGGTTGGTTGGAATTAGCTTATTTAATAAAAGATAATAATAATATTTTAGAGAAAGACTTTTCGATAAAGAAAAAAAGATGGCGGAATTCATTTCCAAAAAACTCTGCTATGGATGAAATATTTTCTTACTATAAAAACAATCCAAACCAAACTTTAAGGAAAATTTCAAATGTGGCAATAATGCTTCCACAAACAGGCAAATTTTCGCAAGCTGCAGCTGCAATAAGAGATGGAATCTTAACAAAATATTATTCACTTGAAGAGAAAGATCGGCCAAGTCTTCGTTTTTATGATTCAGCTGATATCTCCAATATATGGTCTTTATACGATAAAGCTAAAAATGATGGTGCTGAAATAATTATTGGCCCGCTTCAGAAAGATGCTGTTTCACAATTATTACGAGTAAAAAATTTACCGATACCAGTTCTAGCGCTAAATTCCATAAAAGAAAATTCTGCAGTTCCAAGTAATTTTATGATGTTTGCTCTCTCTCCAGAGAATGAAGCAAGGCAAGCAGCGGAAAAAATATGGCTTGATGGTAGGCGACATCCAGCTATTCTAGTTCCGGAGACTGAATGGGGTGAAAGAATTTCAGAAGCCTTTTATATAAGATGGCGTAGTTTGAGCGACTTACCAGCAAATGTAAGAAAATATGATCCTAAAAGTAAGGATTTTTCATCTGCAATAACTAATCTTTTTCATATCGATCAGAGTAAAGAACGATATAAAGAAATTCAAAAGTTATTGAAAAAAAGTGTTGAATTTGAGCCCAGAAGAAGAAGCGATATTGATGCGATTTTCTTGGCTGCCCGCCCTCGTCAGGCTCAAAGTTTTAGTCCATTACTGCAATTTCATAGAGCAGGCGATCTGCCACTTTATGCCACTTCTCATGCTTGGTTAGGTGAGCTTAATGAGCAACAACTAGCGGACATGAAAGGCATGATGCTTGCAGATTTACCAATATTTGCCAATCAAGAGGAATTAGGGAAATTAAAAAAAAGCATGCCAAACTTACCTAATTCATTGATTAGACTGTATGCAATGGGAAATGATGCATTTAGCTTACTGCCACATTTAAAAAGGTTAAAATTAGACAAGAATATATTTATAAAAGGAAAAACTGGTAGGCTTTACATGGATTCTAAAAATTATGTCCAAAGACAGACTACATGGTTAAAGCTTGCAAAAAAACCAAAAATAATCGGTTATTCTGCACGATTGAACTCATTACCTATGATTTTTGAACCTTCGGCGATGGATGATAAAAAATAAAAATATTTGTAATAATTTAAATATTCATTGGATCTGGAGGGTTTTTCATAAGTCTGTAGAAAAACATACTAGATAAATTCAAAAATTTATTAAATAATGAAAAAAACCGGAATAAATTATGGAAAAAATAATTCGTTTAATAATAGCTTTTTCAGCGGCCAGTATTCTGGGGGGATGCGCTGCAGCGGTTGTTGGTGGTGCAGCAGCTGGTGGAAGCATAATTCATGATCGAAGAACCACAGGAACTATTGTGGAAGACAAAGAGATCTTGGTAAAAGCAATGGGAATAAGAAACGAAGATAGATTACTCAAAGAAAGAACAAATATAAGTATTTATGTATACAATTTACGAATTTTACTTACAGGGCAGGCGAAAGAACAAAGCTTATTAAGTGATTTTCAAAAGAAACTAATCGCAATACCCAGAGTGAGAACAGTCATCAATGAAGTACAAGTGGGCGCAGAGGGATCTTGGGGCGAAGCAACTAGCGACGCTTATTTAACAAGCAAGGTCAAGTTAGCCCTTTTTGAGGTAAAGATAAAAGGTTTTGATCCATTAAGAGTAAAGGTAATAACATCTCAGGGAACGGTTTTCTTAATGGGCTTGCTTACAGAGATTGAAGCAGAAGCTGCCACAGAAAAAACTCGTACAATCAGCGGTGTTAAGAAAGTTGTGCGTTTATTTGAATACTATTAGATTTTTTTAAATTTTCAGCAGTTACAGACCTACTAATAAGATATGCCGGTAAATTCTGCAGTAAATTAATAGAAACAAAAGTTTACCAAGGATCTTCAGAACCTTTTTCATTATGGTATTATCAAGCACCTTTCTTGTATCGACGGTAATATTCTCGGTAAATTTAAAAAAACAAGAGTTCATTGGGGGGTACAAATGTCTAAAAAACATCCAGTTGTAGCTGTCACAGGCTCATCCGGTGCTGGCACAACTACAGTGAAGAGAGCCTTTGAGCACATCTTTAGGCGCGAAGGAATTAATGCCGCTGTTGTAGAGGGAGACAGCTTTCATCGTTACGACAGAGAAGAAATGAAAATCAAAATGGCTGAAGGATTAAGTCACTTTGGTCCAGATGCTAATGAATTTGGGAAGCTAGCTGACTTATTCGAAACATACGGAAAAACTGGCTCTGGGGAAAAACGTTATTACCTTCATAGCGAAGAAGAAGCTGAAGAGCACAATAAACGACTTGGTATAGATAAAAAGCCGGGAGAATTTACTCCATGGGAGGAAATACCAAAAAACACCGATCTTATGTTCTATGAAGGATTGCATGGATTAGTGAAAACCTCAGAGATTGATGTAGCAGCTCATGTGGATCTAGGTATCGGCGTTGTTCCAATAGTAAATCTAGAATGGATACAAAAAATAGCTCGCGATAATGCAGAGAGGGGGCATTCGGAAGAAGCAATAGTTGACACTATACTTCGCAGAATGCCAGATTACATTAACCATATAACACCACAATTCTCCAGAACCGATATTAATTTTCAAAGAGTCGCTCTTGTCGATACCTCAAATCCATTTATAGCTAGAGATATCCCATCTCAAGATGAGAGTTTCGTAGTTATTAGATTTGCCGATCCAAAAAAATTTAATACTGATTTTCCTTATCTGATTAATATGCTTCCAGAGTCTTTTATGTCGCGCAGAAACACAATTGTTGTTCCTGGTGGGAAAATGAGCATTGCGATGGAAATAATACTCGGCCCAATAATTGATCAAATGATGGAAAAGTAACAATAAGTCGATCTAAGAAACAAACTGAAAAACTACAGCGTCAACTTCAAATTGAAGACCGCTATCATAAAGCTCGTCAAAGAAATGTTTTAGCTAAGCCTGGCTGCAACTCTTTTGTGATTATTTTAGACAACTTAAAAGCTAGCTATAATGTTCCAAAGATACTTCGAAGCATTCAAGCATTTGGGGGGGAAGAGGTCCATTTGATTAATATTGGTATATTTGATCCAGCTCCCTCCAAAGGAGCGTTTCGCAATGTTCCTGCCTTCTTTCATAAAAATATTGATCAAGCAATTGAATTCCTATTAAAGAAAAAATATACAATATATGCACTATCAATAGAGGCAGAAAAAAGCTTAGAAGATAGTAAAGTAGCAAAAAAAAGTGCTTTTATTATCGGTCATGAAGAAAAAGGATTTAGTTTTGATATAAAAAAATATAAGGAAATAAATGAGGTAAAAATTTCTCTTTATGGATCAATGCAAAGCTTAAATGGCAGCATTGCAGCGTCCATTGCTATGTATGAATATACAAAACAACATTGTAAAAATTAATGTCACAGAAAAAAGAATTCATTCGACTATTGAGTAGATCAATTTTGGTAATTAATCATGTATTCATTGGATTAGCAATTTCATTTATTTTTTTTAAATTTTTAACCAATTCCAGTAAACAAAAGATTATTTCTTGGTGGCATGGAAAATTTACAAAATTTTTAAATATTAAAATAAGTGTAAATGGAAAATTACCGAAATTACCATCACTAATCGTTTCAAATCATGTTTCCTGGCTTGATATTATTGTTATAGGTCATTTGGTACCAACGGTATTTTTATCAAAAAAAGAAGTAAAAAGATGGCCAATTTTAGGCTTATTAACAAAACTTGCAGGAACAATATTCATAAATCGAGGAAACGGACAGTCGGAAAAAATAAAAAAATCGATGATTGATAAATTTAGTAAAAACTATTCAGTCACTATCTTTCCAGAAGGAACAACTTCCGATGGAAAAAATGTAAAATCATTTTTTCCAAGGTTATATGCTGCTGCAATTGAAAAAAATATTCCCGTTGTACCAGTAAGTATTTATTATCATGTTGGTGGATATATCGATGAACGACTTCCATTTATTGGAGAACAAAAATTTTTAGAGAATTTTTTTACTATAGTCAAAAGACCAAGAAGCGAAGTAAAAATTAATTTTTTTGATGGAATTAAACCCGATAATATCGATAGAAAATCTTTAGCAAAAAAGACGCATAGTATTATTTTAAATTCTATTGATGAGCTAAAAAGACTATAATAAATTTAAAAGCCTACAGATCTCTTATTAAATGAATTATGACTTTATTATCATTGGCCAAGGGCTAGCTGGCAGTATTTTAGCCTTAAATCTTATTAATAATGATAAGAAAGTGCTTGTTATCGATAACAAGCATAAGAGCTCTTCATCAATTGTCGCTTTGGGATTGATAAACCCACTCGCAGGAATGAGATTTAATCTTTCCCCAAATGTAACTCACTGGCTTTCGAGCGCTGAAAAAATATATACAGAATTTGGCTTACTTAAAAATAATACATACTTACGTAATTTAGATATGTTTCGAATGTTTAGATCTTTGGAGCAAAAAAAATTTTTAGCGCGGCAGGAAAAAGAGTTGTTGCAGAAGTCATATATTCAAAATAATTATATTGATAAAAAAATTTATAGAAATTTTAAGTGCCCTTTCGGAGGATTTTTGCAAAAAAAGACCGCTATAGTAGATATTTTTAAATTTTTACAGGACATTAAATCTTGGCTGCAGACAAAAGATTCTTACATTGAAGAAAATTTATATTTTGAAAATATTAAAATATCTTTGGATAATATAGCTATAGGAAAAATTACAACAAAAAATTTAATTTTTTGTGAGGGTCATAAACTATCAGATAATCCCTGGTTTAATAAACTTCCCCTGCAGCCAGACAAAGGGGAGTATTTCGAACTAAGAAGCTCGCAAGACCTATGTGATAAAATTATAAATGGCTCATCAATTCTCATTCCCTATCGAGACGGAAAGTATCGTTTTGGGTCAACGCATCAGCATAAAAAAATAATCAATTTGCCCTCTTTGGAGGGTCAAAAGAAACTGCTGACAATGCAAAATAATTTTTTTTTAGAGAAAAAGAAATCTGAAGTGATCGCTCATTATTCAGGAATTAGGCCATCGACTTCAGATAGAAACCCCTTCATTGGAAGCCACCCAAAAGAAAAAAAACTCCATATATTTAATGGTTTTGGATCTCGTGGATCATTAACTATTCCATGGTATGCAGAAAAGTTCTGTGATTATTTTATTAAAAATAAATCTATACCAAAAGATGCAAACATTGATAGGTTTAAGGGACTATTTTAATGGAATTTAGAAAGCTCACTACTGAAGCACATAATATTCTTTCGAAACACATAAAGTATGGAGATAAGGTTATTGATGCAACTCTTGGAAATGGAATAGATACATTATTTTTGGCCAAAAAAGTTGGTGAGAAAGGAAGAGTTTTCGCCTTTGATATACAAAAAAACGCAATTATTAAAACAAAAAAACTACTAAAAAAAAATAATATTTCAGATATTGTCACAATAGTAAATAATAGTCATGAAACTATGAAATTAAAATTGCCTGTTGGATGGTTAGGCAAAGTAAGAGCGGTTATGTTTAATCTTGGGTATTTACCCGGTGGGGATAAAAATATTATTACAAAGCCAGATTCAACAGTTAAAGCACTTGATGCCTCATTTCAATTTTTAGAAAAAGGAGGCTTATTGACAATAATAGCTTACAAGAGCCATCCAGGAGGAAAACACGAGTTCCATGAGGTATCTGATTGGGTAAAAAAATATGATCTTTTTTTGAGCTGCAAAATATATACTACAAATGACCCTATTTTATATATTTGTAAAAAATTATGAAAATGACAATACTTGATTACCTTAGACATGGAGAGCCAATAGGAGGTAAAAAATACAGAGGAAATAAAGTTGATGATCCCTTAAGCAAAATTGGCTGGGAGCAAATGAAAAATGCTGTAGCTAATTTAGGTAATTGGGATCAAATTGTTTCATCCCCGCTTTTGAGATGCTCCGAATTTGCACATTGGCTTTCAAAAGAAAAGCAAATTCCAATAAAAATAATTGAAGGACTTCAAGAGGTAGGATTTGGTGATTGGGAGGGAAAAACAAAAAGAGAAGTAATTGAGGAAAGTCCCGAAGAATATCAAAAATTTTATTTAAACCCCCTGTTACATAGACCTAGAAATGCAGAGCCTCTGGAGAAATTTGGTGATAGAGCCTCTGAAGTATTAAAAGAAATTACCCAAAATTATATAGGCCAGAGAGTACTTATTGTTGCCCATGCCGGGATTATTCGTGCAGCCTTAGGGAATGTCATGAATATACCCCTGGATAATTGGTATAAGGTTACTGTAGATAATGGATCGATAAGTAGATTTATATATGATGACAAAAAAATGAGAGTGGAATTTTTTAATTGGACCAATAGAATCAATAAAAATTAAGAAAATATTATGGCTATAGCAAAGACTTTATTTAGATTTTTATTGAGCATTCTCTTTATCCTATTAGTTATAGGAATTTTTTTACCATCAAATGCTACTTTAGAAAAAAATATAAAAATACAAGCATCGGCAAATAAAATTTTTCCCCATATCAACGAGATGATTCTTTTTTATGAATGGACTCCATGGAACAAAATAAGCAGAAATACAGAAGTCTCTTTTGAAGGAAAAAACAAAGGCATTGGAGCTAAAATAGTATGGAAAAATCCTGATAATGAAATCAATAATGGGAATATAGTAATCTCGAAAAGTGAGGTAGACAGACTAGTAAAAATGAACTTTAATTTTGGAGGTAAATTTCAAGGAGAAAGTACCTTTTTTTTAGAACAAGGATCAAGTAATTTTACAAATATGAAATGGAAAATTGAAGCAGAATTTGGTTGGGACCTTTTTAGTCGATATACGGGATTATTATTTGAAAAAATAATTGGTGAAACCTATCAAGATGGCCTTATGGACTTAAAAAATAAAATCGAAAGAAATGAATAGTCAGAAAAAAGAGCCAAATAACATAGGTTTTGATACATATTTAATTGACGTAAATCTTTATCGACCACGCCTAGCTGCTTGCTATCTAATAAAAAACTCAGATGAATTGGCTTTAATAGACTGTGGAACAAAACATAGTTGTAATCAAATTTTATCAACTATTAAAATGATCGGCGCATCAGTAAATCAAGTTCGATGGATAATTCCAACACATGTCCATTTAGACCATGCAAGTGGAGCGGGGAAACTGATACAAATTTTTCCAAAAGCAACGATAATTTCTCACATTAAAGGTGCACCTCACTTAATTAATCCTCAAAAGTTAGAAGCAAGTGCTATAGCTGTTTATGGTAAAAAAAGTTTTGAAAAAAATTTTGGCAATCTGATTCCAATAGATGAGAAAAAAATTATAGCTGCAGAAAATAATCAATCATTTGAATTCGGTACATCTAAACTGACATTTATTGATACGCCTGGACATGCAAATCACCATGGGAGCATTTTTGATCAACAAAGTAATTTTCTTTTTACTGGTGATTCTTTTGGCCTTGGATATCAAGAATTTTTTGAAAATTCTTTAAAAAAAATGCCTTTTATTGTTGCAAGTACCTCTCCAGTAGGCTTTGATCCCCAAGCTTGGGCTACAAGTATTGATAGAATGTTAAAATATGATCCAGACTCTATTTGTATGACACACTTTAGTAAATATAATAATCCAAAAAAATTAGCGCCAATGTTACTTGAGAGTATCAACGCACATGTCGAAATTGCACTCAAAGAGGAAGATGCAGATTTTTCAGGCAGAATTAATCGAATATTAAAATCATTAAAAGAATATTATGTCGGTCATGCAAAAAAGGGGCACACAATGAGCGAAAAGGAAATTTATGAATTATTAAAAATGGATATGCATTTAAATGCGCAAGGCTTAGATATTTGGCTTCAAAGACGGTCAAAATATATAAAAAATTAAAATTATTAAGTAATATACCCTTTTAATAAACTTAAGAATGATAAGAATTGAATACGTCGGTATACTTGCTTTTCCAGGATAAAAAAAATGCCACTAACAGATGATTTAAGAATAAAAAATATAACAGAGGTTGATCCGCCTTCAGCCGTGCATTCTATTTATCCAATAACGGAAGAAGCATCAGTAACCGTAGCAAATTCTCGAGAAGCTATTCATAAAATTCTCAACGGTAAGGATGACCGACTTCTGGTGATCATTGGACCCTGCTCTGTTCATGATCCGAAATCAGCAATTGAGTATGCCGAAAAATTAAATATGATTAGGAAAAAGCTTAAAAATGAACTTGAAATAGTAATTCGTATTTATTTTGAAAAGCCAAGAACGACAGTCGGCTGGAAAGGTCTTATAAACGATCCTCACCTTAATGAGACATTCGATATCAATGAAGGACTTAAAAGAGGAAGAAAACTTTTACTAGATATAAATAATTTAGGTCTCCCTGCTGGTACCGAATTTTTAGACTTAATAAGTCCTCAATATATAGCTGATCTAATAAGCTGGGGGGCAATTGGTGCTCGCACTACTGAGAGTCAGGGGCACCGCGAATTAGCTTCGGGCTTATCTTGTCCTGTTGGCTTCAAAAATGGAACTGATGGAAGTATGCAAATTGCAGTTGATGCAATGCGGGCGGCGCAACACCCTCATGTATTTATGTCACTGACCAAAGCTGGAAATTCTGCGATATTCAGCACCATAGGAAATCACGATACACATATTATTTTACGTGGTGGAAAAAATCCAAATTATGATAAAGAATCGGTAATGAAAGCTGTCAAAGAAATGGTAGGAGCAAAGCTTGCGGCAAATCTTATGGTTGACTTTAGTCACGCCAATAGCAAAAAACAACATGACAATCAAACAAAAGTAGCTGACGTTGTTTGTGCTCAAATTGCTGAAGGCAACTATTCTATAATGGGGGCAATGATAGAATCACATTTGGTTGGCGGAAGACAAGATATCATTCCTGGTAAGGAGCTTACTTATGGTCAATCTGTAACCGATGCATGCATAAGTTGGGAAAACAGTGTTCCGATACTCGAGAAACTAGCCTCTGCAGTGAAAGAAAGAAGAAAAATTGAAAGAAATTAATTCATTAAAAATCTTCAAATCCCGCTCTCTTAAACCACTCTTTCGCCTTCAACTCATCATGAGGAACGCCATTACCCTCTCTGTACATCATCCCAATAGTTGTCATAGCCCCTTGCAAACCTTGATCTGCAGCCTTCTCAAACCATGATAGAGCTTTTTTTGCATTCTGTGATACACATTCTCCTTGAAGGTACATAAAACCAAGTCCATGTTGAGCTAGTCCCATTCCAGATTCTGCTGCTTCTCTCATGAAACGAAATGCAAGTAATTCATTTTCAACCATTCCAAGCCCATTTTGCGCCATTATAGCCATTCTATATTGAGCTTCTGCATTACCTGATTGCGCCAGAGGACCCAATAAGCTTGTAGCACTATTAAAATGTTTTGCCTCAAAAGCAGCAATTCCGCTACTCAAATCCATATCAATTGTGGTTTCATCATCGCTCATTTCACTGCTCCCTATTTTTTGAAAATTTTACTATTTTCTTTCCCCAACCTTACATGCTTTTTTAACATATTTTTTAACTTTTTTTATTAGCTTGACTTAAAAAATAATTCCATTCTTGCAATAAATCTTCTGATAAAGCTGCAATTGCTACTCGAGGCAATAAATCATAATAATCATTATTTTTCCCATAGTAGTCTAAGAATAATCCTCCACTACCGCCAGCTTCCCGAAAAATAAGGCTGCCAGCAGCGTAATCCCAGAGTTTTTGGCCACCATGCAAATAAACATGTGCTCTTTCTGATGCTAGCCAACACCAGTCTAATGCTACTGCACCAAAGCTGCGGTGAGATCGGAAAGGAGATAAATCGAATAAACTGCTTCTTAATTGATTTGGAAGTCGCTTTAAGTCCACTATAGCAATAGCATCTTTTAAAAGGATTTCCTTATTCTTACCTTTAACCACTAGGGATTTTTTATTATGCCAAGCCCCTCTCTCTTTTAATGCACTAAATGTCTCATTTCTAATCGGATCATGTATAACTCCAGCTAAAATTTCATTTTTACTTATCAAAGCTATAGAAATACAAAAAAATGGAATTCCATTTGCGAAGTTATTCGTCCCATCAAGGGGGTCTAAGACCCATAATCCGTCATAATTAGAATCTAATATAGATTGTTGTTTGAGAGAGTCCATTTCTTCCCCGAGGATATTGAATGAATCCCAACGTTTGACTAATTCACGAGATAAAACTTTTTGAACATCAAGGTCTGCTTCAGTTACTATTGTACCATCGGATTTTTTATTAATATTTACTCTTGAAAAATATGGCATCAGGAGGTTTTGTCCAACCGAGGCTATTAATTTTTCAAGCTCCTTTAAATCTTCTAAAGAAAACATACTTTTACCAAATTAAAATTTTTCATTTTTTTCATATATCGGAATTAAGTATTTTTTTTATTTTTGATGAATGGGCAGGCTGTTCATTTTTGATATTTAATCGTACTGAGTTAATAATGCTTTTTATTTGCTTTAAAGACCTCTCAAATTTATCATTTATAATGACATAATCGTATTCGTCATAATGAATAATTTCGGCTTTAGCTTGGGCCATTCGCTTTTCAATAATAGTAAGGGAATCCTGACTTCTTTTTATCAGCCTTTCCTTTAGGCTTTTAAGGTCTGGAGGTATGACATAAATTGAAATTACATTTTCAAATTTCTTACGAATTTCTCGTGCTCCTTGCCAATCAATTTCCAAAAGGACATCTTTACCTAAATTAAATTGATCAATAATGCTCTTTTCTGAGGTACCATAGTAATTATTAAATACTTTTGCGTATTCTAAAAAATGATTATTCTTTACTAGGGATTGAAATTCTTCGTCTTTCACAAAGATATAATCTTTACCATTTATTTCATCAGGTCTCATATCCCTTGTTGTATAAGAAATCGAGCAAGTAAGCTGCTCGTCCTCAGCGAGCATCCTCTTAATAAGGGATGTTTTTCCTCCACCAGACGGCGCAGATATTATGAAAAGATAATTTTTTTTATTCATACACTAAATGAAAATTTATAAAAGAGATTGTATAAAAAATGATTTAAAAAAGTTATCATTAGTATTAATTCATATATTTCAGCAAAAGCTTGTAAAAAACACTCATATTATCTTCTTGGGTACAACATATATCAATAAATGTTTTCCATAGGCGCTTTATGAAACGATTGACATATAAAGATCTGGTAGCAGAAATTGTCCCGTATATTAAGGAATTACTTCCTTGGGACGTCGAGGAATTGATAAAAAAAAATACAGATCTCATTTTTCTTGATGTCCGGGAACAGGATGAATTCGATACTATGCATATTGAGGGGTCAGTTCATGTTCCAAGGGGCATTTTGGAGACCGCTGTTGATTGGGACCATGAGGAAACGGAACCAAAATTAGCAGAAGCAAGGGATCAAGAAATAGTGATTGTATGTCGTTCTGGAAATAGAAGTGTGTTTGCGGCATATACATTACAACAACTTGGCTTTACAAATGTCGCATCTTTAAAAACTGGGTTAAGAGGTTGGAATGAATATAATTTACCTCTTGTAGATGAAGAGGGAACCTGTATCGATCCAGAGTTAGGTGATAAATATTTTGCAAATAAATTACTGTCTAATCAGTTTAAGCCAAAAAATTTATAATTTTTTTTCTTGGTTTTTTTAACCAAAGGAGTATATATGAGACCTTCTGGAAGATTGCCAGATCAAATGCGTAAAATAGAGTTTACTCGGAAATTCACGAAACATGCAGAGGGGTCGGTGCTAGCAAAGTTTGGAGATACTGAAGTAATTTGTACAGCAAGCATCGATGATAGGCAGCCCCGTTGGATAAAAGAAGATAATCATGGTTGGATTACGGCTGAATATGGAATGCTGCCCCGCTCAACAAACGAAAGAATGAGTCGCGAAGCAGCCAGGGGTAAACAGAGCGGGAGAACTTTAGAAATTCAAAGATTAATTGGAAGATCACTCAGAGCTTCTGTTGATTTGAGAAAACTCGGCAATAGAACAATTACTGTTGACTGCGATGTAATTCAGGCGGATGGTGGAACAAGGACAGCATCAATATCTGGTGGCTTCGTTGCTCTAAATGATGCAATAAATCGACTTATTTCTGAGTGTAAAATTGATGAAAATCCTATAAGAAATAGAGTTGCATCAGTATCGGTGGGCATATACAAAGGTGTTCCTATTCTTGATCTAGATTATTTGGAGGACTCCGCGGCTGATACTGATATGAATGTTGTTATAAATTCAAATGATGAATTTATTGAGATACAAGGCACAGCAGAGCGAGAGACCTTTAATTTTCAAGAATTAAATTCAATGTTACTTCTTGCAAAAGATGGTACTAATTTAATTTTTGAAGCTCAAAAAATTGCTTTATAGAATTCATATTAATGAAAACAAAAGAAGTAGTCTTAGCAAGTAATAATTTAGGGAAACTAAATGAGCTTACAACTCTACTATCGAAAACAAACATAAAAGTTTTTCCTCAAAGTTATTTTAAAATTCAAGAAATAGAGGAAGATGGTCTTAGTTTCGTAGAAAATGCATTAAAAAAAGCAAGAAATGCATGCCTCATTAGTAACAAACCAGCTATAGCAGACGATTCAGGAATCGAGGTAGATGCTTTAAATGGGGCGCCAGGAATTTACTCTGCTAGATATTCAGAAACAGAAAGTGACCATGGAAATAATATAAAGTTACTAAAAAACTTAAATAATGTAACAGAAAAAAATAGAACCGCAAGATATCAATGCGTAATTGTTTTTATGAAAAATGCGTCTGACCCTACGCCAATAATTTGTCAGGGTACCTGGGAAGGGATAATTTTACGTGAGCCCAAAGGGAAAAATGGATTCGGCTATGATCCTCTTTTTTTTATTCCAAGTCTAAAAAAAACAGCCGCTGAATTACCCCAAGAAGTTAAAAACAAATATAGCCATAGAGCGAAGGCATTAAGAAATCTAGTGTCATGTTTAAAGAATGATTTAAAGGAAAACAAATAAGCATGTTGGCCTCTCTATAATTCTCTCATAATAATTTCTTCAGCTTCTGACAATTCAAACCCTCTTTTTTTATAATAATTTGTTATTAAATTTAATATCTCTTCTGGTTCCTCGCAGACTTGGATTAAATCAAAATCCTCAGTGCTAATCACTTTCTCTTTTAACATAGTATTTTTAATCCAGTCTAATAGGCCATACCAAAAATCTATTCCTACCAAAATAATTGGTATTTTTCTTGTTTTACCGGTCTGAACAAGCGTTAATATTTCAGCCAACTCATCTAATGTGCCGAAACCTCCAGGAAAAACAATATATGCTGACGCATATTTTACAAACATGACCTTTCTGGCAAAAAAATGCCGGAAATTTAATGAAATGTCTTGATATGTATTTGGACTTTGCTCTTTCGGTAGCTGTATGTTTACTCCAATACTAGGAGAAAGACCTGCCTTTGCGCCTTTATTTGCCGCCTCCATTATACCCGGACCGCCGCCGCTCACGATTGAGAACCCCGCATCCGATAATAATTTTGCTGTTTCCTCTGCTTTTTCTAGCCATTTCCTATCCAAAGACCGCTGTGCCGACCCAAAAATACTTACAGATGGAGACACAGTGCTCATTTTTTCAAAACCTTCGACAAATTCAGCCATTATTTGAAAAATACGCCAGGATTCATGGTAGAGATATGTCCCAGATTTCTTATTGCTAATTTCTTTCTTATCATCTTTATTCATCATCAATCCTTATTGGTACTGTGAATTAAATTATTTAAAATAGTAACTCATTAGAATTAAATTTATTTTAGTAAATTATAGGAAAAACTTGGATATTTTATAAAATGTTAAAAACATCAGTAATTGGATTGGGTAATATGGGCTCCGGAATTGCAAAAAATTTAAATTCTTCTGGATTGTTAATAGGAGCTTGGAATAGATCATCAGAACGAGCAAAAGAAATTCAAAAAAAATATGGATTAAATATTTTTTCTAATATTGAGGAAATGATTAAAAATACTAATTTTATTATTACTTCAGTTTCAGAGGACAAAGATCTAATAGAAATAACAAAAAAAATCGGTCCTTTGTTGCCTAAAGGCGCAATTATTCTAGATACCTCAACAGTACGAAGCCAAACAGTAATTGATGTAGCAGATTATTTAAAAACATATGATGCTTACTTCTTAGATGGGCCTGTCTCCGGAGGAAAAGAAGGAGCACATAAAGGTGACCTTGTAATGATGGTTGGTGGCGAAGAAAAAATACTAAAAAAAATATTCCCACAATTAAAAAGTTTTTGCTCAAAAATAGTTCATATGGGAAACGTCGGAAGTGGTCAAAAAACAAAAGCAATCAATCAAATTATGGCCGCTGGCATAAATCAAGCTGTTACAGATTCATTGGCTTTAGCAAATGCTGAGGGTTTAGATATGCTTAAGGTTATTGAGGCCGTAGGAAGTGGGGCTGCTGGAAATTGGTTTTTAAATCATAGGGGAAGCAGAATGCAAAGTGGAAGCTTTGAACCCGGATTTAAAGTGTCTTTGCATACAAAAGATTTAAAGATTTGCAGAGAAATGGTAAACAGATATGGAATCAGTTTAAATACAATAGAGTTGACATTAAGAGACTATGAAAATCTCATAGAAAAAGGCCTCGGTCAAAATGATATTTCGATATTATACGATCTCAAGAAAAAATTATTTAATAGAATTTAAATATTTAGAAAGTCGCTCATTATTCATTACGAATTGTAATTTTCCCGAATCTTTTTTAATAGAATCTAAATTAATCGGATTCCCAGCTACGATAACACCGACCATTGCCATGGATACGTGGGGTGTACATTGATACACATAAACCCCTTCTTTATCAATAGTAACGACCACCTCTTTATTTAATTGTCCTGACCAGGTGCTTGCCCCATCTGGACTCAAGCCTGCTATGGAAGCAGAATTATGGCCGGGATTAGTCGGAACAAATTTGACTGTTTGTCCGACAGATACCTTGAGGATCGCTGGATCAAAAACCATTGCTCCATCTGGGCCGCCATTAAGCATCTGCACCTCATGATCGGCTACAACTGATTGCGATTCTGGCTCCGCTGCTCCTGTTGTAGACTCGGACGACTGAGTTTTCAACTCTTGTCCAGCGATTTGTACAGTGCCAATTGGAGCTATTCTTTTTTCTATTTGCTCTTGTTCCCTAACTTCCTTTACACGCTCGTAGTGCACGTAAAGATCACTCGAAACAGAATTTGCAATAAATGCAATGATCACAGCAAAAGCCACTAAAACGCCTATAAGAAAAGTGAACATCCGCCAAAAAGTAGCATCATTAGTCGCAGACACTTTATTAAACTCCAAATAGAAAATCAGTAACTGATTATACCGGCTGAATGGTCAATATGGGAATCGAACTTTAAATTGAAAATAATTCTCATTAAGAATAAGAATTTTCTTATTATCTTCAATGTATGAGCTGACCTCGAAATCTCGTATCCCTTGGAAAATTAGGGAAAAATAATTAAGTTTGAAGTCACTCAGAAGAAAAATTGAAAATTTTTCCATGGATGGATTTCCACGTTTAGGACAAATAATTTAAAAAAAATAAAGTTTCATGCCTAAATGACCAAAATCAGCCTTTTGATAATTCGAAAAAAATTGTAAAACACTGTCTTTTCATGAGAGTAACTATCGACTAGCTGGTGTAGACTCTAGAACAAGAAGATTGGAATTATGGCAATAGATAAAAAACATAATCAACTATCGATCGAAAATCTTTCTGGAGAAAGAGGCGGCTATTCGTTATTCGATAAAATAGAATTTCATCTTCAGAGTGGTCAATTCCTCCTTCTGAAAGGTGAGAATGGAAGCGGAAAAACAACACTATTAAAAATGGCCGCTGGATTAATATCCTTCGAAAAAGGGGACGTTATCTGGAATGGAAGATCGATATCAAAAAATCGATATCGATATTTTTCAGAATCGCTTTATTTGGGACATTTAAATGGCCTAAAAGACGATTTAAGTGCTTTAGAGAATCTACAAACATACTCAAGAATCTCAGGCTACAAAATAAGCAATAAAGAGGCTCATGAAGCATTACTTTTCTTCGGTTTAAAAAAACAAAAAAACCTACCAGTTAAATATCTTTCACAAGGTCAAAAAAGAAGAGCGTCGTTATCAAGGTTATTCAACAGTAAAGAATCATTGTGGATATTAGATGAACCATTTGACTCCTTAGATACAAGAGCTATAGAGAAGTTGCAAGAATTAATTTTAATACACCTAAAATCAAGTGGAATATTATTACTATCAAGCCATCAAGAGATTGAGCTTACTGGAAGTGTTAGTAGAAAGATTGAAATAAATTTAAGTGGGAGAGATGTAGGTGCTTGACGTTTTTATATGCATATCGAAGCGTGATTTGATGATTGCGATGCGACGTCAAAATGACGCCCTTTTGCCAATAATATTTTTTCTTATAGTTGCAGCTTTATTTCCTCTAGGTGTAAGTCCCGAGATTGAGACATTGAGTAAAATAGGTCCTGGAATAATTTGGGTTGGCGCACTATTGGCCTCCATACTGGCGCTTGAGCAACTCTTCTTGGCCGATTTTAGAGATGGCACTCTGGAGCAGATGCTTATAACTTCGAATCCCTTATGGCTTATAATTACGAGTAAGGTATTTACACATTGGCTAATCACTGGCCTTCCACTGGTGATCATTTCTCCGATTTTGGCACTGCAATACAACATGAATTTGGAAGAAATAAAAATAATGTTATTTTCTCTTATTTTGGGTACTCCAACGCTAAGCTTTCTTGGTGCTATCGGAGCATCGCTTACTCTTGGTTTACGTTCTAGCGGAGCATTGATTGCTCTTCTAGTTTTACCTCTTTACATTCCAGTTTTAATTTTTGGCGCGGGAGCGATAGAGGTTGTAAGTTCCGGTATCGAAAGTGGATCAAATTTAAAAATGTTAGGTGCGATATTGATAGGTGCTTGTATTTTTTCACCGGCTATTATTGCGTCTGCTTTACGAATTTCCGCTGAATAAGATCTATACTTAAATAGAGACCAACTAAAATGAATAACCTATTCAAAAAAAATACACTGAACTTCGCTGGTATAGGTCAGTCAAGTATAAAACAAATAAGAAAGACCAATTAAAACCCAGAGATCATATATGCGAAATAACTTCATAAATTGGTTCAAGTTCTCGTCACCCGCTACTTTTTATCCAATGGCTGGTCGATTATCTAAAATATTTTGGCTATTAACTGTCATTTTGCTAGCTTATGGGCTTTATTTAAGTTTTTTTGTAGCGCCGACTGACTACAAACAAGGTGAAGGCTACAGAATTATATTCATACATGTTCCTGCCTCGTGGATGTCTATGTTTATCTACTTAGTAATGGCTTTCTGGAGTATTTTAGGTCTGACATTTAACACTAGGGTTTCTGCGATGATGTCCAGGGCTTTGGCGCCTACAGGAGCCATATTTGCTTTTATTTCCCTGTGGACAGGAGCCTTTTGGGGTAAACCGATGTGGGGAACCTGGTGGGTATGGGATGCAAGAATAACATCTGAATTAATTCTTCTATTTTTTTATCTAGGCTACATTGCCCTCGATGGCGCAATTGACAACCGAAAACGAAGTGATAAAGCTGGCGCACTACTCATTTTGGTCGGTGTCGTGAACATTCCCATTATTTACTTCTCGGTGAAATGGTGGAATACATTGCATCAAGGAGCGACTATAAGGGTAACTGAAGATAGCTCTATGGATGAAACCATGAAAATAGCAATGTTTGTAATGGTGTTTGCATTGTGGGCATACAGTATCGCCGTGTCTCTGTGGAGAGTGAGGAAAATTATTTTAGAAAGAGAACAAAACTCAACATGGGTTAAACAAATTTTTAGGAACGATTAATGAATTGGTTAGAAAAATTAGATATGGGTAAATACGCACTTTATGTATGGGGATCATTTGGAATGGCCGCTTTTTGTCTGATTTTAGAGCCCCTAATGCTATATATATCCACAAAAAAGGTACGAAAAGGCCTCAAGCAGATAGATGAGATGGAGCAAGAGTAGTGAGTGCTCGTCGACAACGCTTTGCGTTGATTGCTATTGGACTACTCGCCTTAAGTCTTGCTACCTACTTAGTGCTATCTGCTTTGGGTGGAAATCTTTCCTATTTTTTTTCACCCACTGAAGTTGCGCAGGGTAATGCGCCTGAACAAAGGGAATTTCGGTTAGGAGGAATGGTCAAAGAAGGTAGTGTTAAACGAGACCCTGGGGACCTGACTGTAACGTTCGTCGTTACAGATCACAATCAAGCAATGAAAGTTTCTTATACTGGAATTCTTCCTGACCTTTTTGATGAAGGCCAGGGTGTTATAGCCCAAGGAAAACTCAATTCAAATGGTGTTTTTCTAGCTACTGAAGTGCTTGCTAAACATGATGAAAATTATATGCCGCCTGAAGTAGCAGACGCTCTTAATGCAGGCCAAATAAATAAAATGAAGAGAGCTGCAAAGTGATTCCAGAATTAGGTCAAATTATGCTTGCACTGGCTTTAGCCTTAGCTCTGATTCAGGGAATAATGCCGCTACTTGGTTCGCAATTCAAAATAAAGAGTTGGATTTCAATCGCCAAACCCGCCACAAATTTACAAACTCTAGCATTGGCAATATCATTCGGATTGTTAACAGTTAGCTTTATTTCACATGACTTTTCTGTTGCATATGTTGCAAATAATTCTAATACAAATCTACCGATACAATATCTAATCTCTGCTGTATGGGGGGGTCATGAAGGCTCTTTGTTGTTATGGGCACTCATTCTCTCATTGTGGGCATCTGCAATTACCTTATTCAGCAAGAGTGTGCCTGAGGTAGTTATAGCGAGAGTGCTTGGGGTAATGGGGATCGTTAGTATCGGTTTTTTATTATTTATGATACTCACATCAAATCCGTTCGATCGAATGATTCCAGCTGCTATCGAAGGTCGCGATCTTAACCCCCTTCTTCAAGATCCGGGCCTTATTATCCACCCTCCTATGCTATACATGGGGTATGTAGGGTTTTCTGTGCCCTTTGCATTTGCTATCGCAGCACTTTTAAGTGGGCAGTTAGATGCTGCTTGGGCTCGTTGGTCAAGGCCTTGGACAAATATTGCATGGCTTTTCCTGACATTAGGAATAACTTTAGGTTCATGGTGGGCATACTATGAGCTCGGTTGGGGTGGTTGGTGGTTTTGGGACCCAGTTGAAAATGCATCATTTATGCCATGGCTAGCGGGAACCGCGCTGATGCACTCACTCGCGGTAACAGAAAAACGAGGAGCATTTAAAGCATGGACTGTACTGTTAGCTATCTTTGCATTCTCCCTGAGCTTGCTAGGAACTTTCCTTGTTAGATCTGGCATTCTTACTTCGGTACATGCTTTTGCATCTGACCCTGAAAGAGGTGTTTTTATACTAGCATTTTTAGTGGTTATTGTAGGTTCATCATTGCTTCTCTATGCGATGCGGGCAAACAGCATAAAAAGTAATGTAAGGTTTCAGCTAGTGTCACGCGAAACTGGACTTTTGATGAATAACGTAATTCTTTTGGTCTCTTGCCTAACAATATTACTTGGGACACTTTATCCTCTTCTTAGTGATGCGTTAGAACTTGGAAAAGTCTCTGTAGGACGACAATACTTTGATCCGGTTTTTATAGCTTTAATGTTACCTCTTTTAGCTCTTCTTGGTATCGGACCAATTTTAAGATGGAAAAAAGATCGATTAAAAAGAATCAGTAAAAATATTTTAAATCCATTATTTTTATCCTTTATATTTTCCCTAGGATGCATATATTTAGGTTTTGATAATTTCGAAATAATGGCTGTTGTTGGTTTATGGCTAGGTTTATGGGTTGCATTTTCAATGTGCTTTGCCATAAAAGATAAATTATCCCCTCATTTTAATTGGCGTCATACATCTAGAGGATTCTGGGGCATGATGTTGGGTCATATTGGTTTGTCTGTTTTTGTAATCGGAGCTACTCTTACATCAATATATTCAGTTGAAAAAGATATCCGTCTAAACCCAGGGGAAAGTTACTCTCTAGGTGAATATAATTTTCTATTCAAAGGTGTTAATGAAATCAAAGGTCCGAACTATGTTGCATTTCGTGGTAATTTAACTGTCACAAAAGAGAAATTATTTGTAGCAGACCTTTACCCAGAAAAAAGAACTTACCAGGTGCAAAAAATGCCAATGACTGAAGCCGCAATTGATGCGGGGCTATTTAGAGACCTCTTTGTTGCATTAGGAGAAAATTTAGGGCAAGGCGCTTGGAGTTTACGTGTGTATCACAAGCCATTTATTCGATGGTTGTGGTTGGGTACTATTATAATGTCATTTGGAGCATTCCTAGCGGCGACAGACCGCAGGTATCGCTTATTAGCGAAACGTAAAAAAATTAATAAAAAATTGGGCGTTGGACTTAATGTATGAATAAAGCCGCTATTCCACTTATACTTTTTATCGGCATGGTAGCCATTTTTTTATTCATGTTAAATAAAATGAACCAAGGAGAATATAGCCCCAGTAATATACCATCAGAATTAATAAACAAACGAGCTCCTTCTTTTAAACTTCCGAATTTATATAACTTAAATAAAAATGTCGAAAGTAAAAATTATGATGGTCAAATTTACTTATTGAATATATGGGGATCCTGGTGTCCTGAATGCTGGCGGGAACATTCTTATTTAATGAGACTTAAAAGTCAGGGCATTGTAATTATTGGTCTTAACTGGCGTGATCAAGTAGAAGATGCCAAAAATATGCTTCAAAGACTTGGGGATCCTTATAAGGAAATTGCTTTTGATCCTAATAGTCAATCCATAATTGATTATGGAGTATACGGCGCCCCAGAAACATTTTTAATTGATTCTGCAGGAATTATTAGAGAAAAGCATAAAGGAATCCTCAATGATAAAATTTTTAATGAAAAATTCATGAAATATTTTAATAAAAAATTATGAAAATATTCTTTATTGTTCTTTTTATTTTTTCGTCGGTTGTAATATCTGAGAATGCAGAAGTTTATGTATTTTCGGATAAAGCAAAGGAAAAAATATATAAAGAATTAAGTGAAGAATTGCGTTGTTTGGTTTGTCAAAACCAAAGTATCGCTGACTCAAATGCCGAGCTAGCAAAAGATATGCGCCAAAAAACATACGAACTAGTAAAAAATGGGAAAAATAAAAGGGAAATCGCTACATATATGGCGAATAGATATGGTGACTTTGTTCTTTATAAGCCCCCTTTTAAAGCAAAAACAGCTTTTTTATGGATAGGCCCATTTGTTCTTTTCTTTGCAGCTATATGGTTCATGCTAAGAGCTATAAAAACACGGCAGCTAAATAATGAAGAATCAAGTTTAACTGAACAGCAACTAAAAGAGGCCTCTTCAATTTTACGTGTAAAAGAAAAAGATGGGCCATATGAATAATTTTTTGATTATAAGTACTGGAATAGTACTTTTTTTCGTAATTGTGCTTATTATTGGGTTTTTAAGAAATAAAAATCTAGCCTATGAAAATACCCGAGAGGAAAATATTTTTTCAGCAAAAGAAAGACTAAAAGAGCTTGAGGCATCTAAATTAAATGGTGAGATATCAGAAAAAGATTTTTTACAAACAAAAGCAGATATTGAAATATCCCTAGCTCAAGATCTTAGTACCGCAGGATCAAATGGTTCATATTCAGAAAGTAGCAATATAAGAAAAGCTACCATCATAGGTATTTTTTTTATCATTCCATTTACCGTACTTGCTATTTATAAACAAATTGGATCCCCAAAATACATCAATGTATCTGGCCCAGGGGAAAACATAGCCGCAAAAAAGGTGGAAAAAGTTCCATCTGTAAGAGAATTAGTCAAAGAATTAGCTAGCAGACTTGAGAAAAAACCTAATAATCCACAAGGATGGGCAATGTTAGGACGAACATACATGCAAATTCAACAGTATGAAAATGCAGTTTATGCATTTGAGAGGCTTAATAGTATTTTACCCGGAGATCCATCTGCACTGTTATCCTTAGCAGATGCGAAATCAATGGCTAATGGCGGTTTAATCTCAGATGAAGCACTTAAATTAATCAGTAGAGTGCTCGAGATAGAACCAAAGTCCGTTACAGCTCTGTGGCTTTCCGGTAATGCATATGCAGAGCGCAAAGATAATAAAAAAGCAATTGGATACTGGAGCCAGGCTATACCCCTCTTATCTGATGATCCTAGTATGCAAGCTGAGCTTAAAAAGCGAATTACTAGATTAGAGAAATCAAATGAAGATATGAAATCTTCAAAAGTAAATGAAGAGTCAGAGAACATAAAATTACAAATTTTACTCGAAATTGAGGAAAAACTATTATCTGAAATATCTCCAGACTTTACAGTCTTCATATACGCTAGAGCAAACTCGGGTCCAAAATTACCTCTAGCTGTAAAAAAATTCAAAGTCTCAGAATTAGATTTTCCAGCAACTATTTATTTGAGTGACTTAGATGCGATGGTCCCTCAAATGAAACTTTCACTATTTTCAGATATAACCATAGGGGCACGAATTTCTAAAACGGGACAAGCAATTGCACAACAGGGTGATTTTATAAGTGATGAAATTTATAGTAAAAATAATTCAAAACAAACAGTGCAATTAATAATAAACAAGAAAAAATAAAAATTAGTTTATGTTATAAACAAATTTAGCATTTTTAAAAAAAATTTTTTCCTGAATATGAATAGGAAATTCTTGAAATATAGACCTTATCTGTTGAATTGCCTCAAAGTAATTCCTTTTAACTTTATGTTTCTTTGGCTTAAAATCTGTACCAAGAAGAAATCTATCAGGAAATTCATATATTAAATTTTTCCAATCTAAAAAAATCTTCATTCCTTTTGAGTGAATAGGATACAAGTCTCTAAAACCCTCATATCCCCTTGGTCCATGCATAATCTTAAAGTCAGCATACAGATTCTCACACTTCTGAAAAAGATCTTTAAGATCCTTTGAATCCATCATACCAGTATGTGCAGCAATAATTTTCAAATTAGGAAATTTTGAACAAACATTAATATAGAATTCTTTTACTTCTTCTAATCTATTTATTTTCTTTACATCAAAACTCGGTTCAATATGAAAAACGATCGGCTTTTTCTGCTTATCTGCTATTTTAATATAGTTCAAAATAGACATATTATCTAAATCTACAATGAGTGTTTTTTGACTTTTATTTCTTTTGCGTTTTTTCTCTTTATCATAGTGTCTCAAGCCTACTTCTCCAAAACCAAAACATTCATTAGTTTTATGTCTAACAGAAAAATATTTTGCCGTTTCAAAATTTTTATTTGATAATGGTGTAACAAATTCGGCATCACACAATTGAAAAATATCTTTATAATTCGAATTAAGTTTTGTGTTTTTGCCTGGTACTGCCATAGTAACTACCGAAGCAACATTGGCTTTTTTCATTTGTTCGATAATATAAGCCTCATGGCCATTTTCTAAATGAATATGAGCATCTATAATCGGTCCAGAATAGTAACTATCATTAGCAAACGCATAAATCGGTAATAGATAAAAGGTAAATATAAATAATTTTAAAAAATAAGAAAAGGAAATAGAATTTTTTCTCAAATTACATATGCAATACTTATACATGTAGTTCCTCAATTTTTTATAATATTTTGTGGAATCTGTTTTTTTAAATTTTATCAGGAAACTTAAAGTTAATGAAAAAAAACTTAATTTTTGTGTATAATGCTGATTCAGGTTTTTTTAATACGCTGGCGGATATTGGTCATAAAATATTCTCTCCAAATACTTATGAATGTAGTTTATGTATGATTACTCATAGCTATTTTTCAGAATATTCCGACTGGCAAAACTTTATAAAAAATTTAAAAATTAATTCAATTTTTCTCCATCGTAATCAATTTCGCGAACAATTTCCCTCCAATAATGCCGCATTGCCGGCCATTTTTATCCAAAATGGTCCTGATATTGAACTTTTTATTGATTCAGTTCTAATAGAGAATTGTAAAAACTTCAGAGAACTAACATCCCTAATTCAAAATAGAATGGAGCACGAATTAATTGACGGCGATTAACCTTTTAAGATGGTTTTTTCAAAAAAAAAGCTTCGGATCTTAGACATAAAACAATGCTAAATGTGATACATAGATTGCTAATTTTGAGTTTAAATCTTAAGCTATCATTATGAAAGATAAGTCTCATAGAAACACTATTTTGGTCGAAGAGGCGAAGATTCTCTCAAACGAAAAATTTCCAGGAGATCAATATGTTATGCGTGTTGATGCCCCTGGCTGTGCTTCTAAATGTCAACCTGGGCAATTTGTACATCTTACAGTGGACCCAAAACTTCTTATGCGACGACCAATGTCCATAATGCGTGCATCAAAAGAATTTGGATGGGTAGATTTTCTTTATAAGGCCATTGGGGAAGGAACAAAAATGCTATCCCAACGCCACATAGGTGAAACCATCAATATAATGGGGCCAATTGGAAAGCCTTTTACTGTAAAAGAAAAACGACCATTATTAATCGGCGGTGGTGTTGGAATGCCGCCAATGATAGCAATAGCAGAATCTTTGAAAAAAAATTCTTCTAAGCCTTTTATTATCCTGGGTTCAGAGGTGCCTTTTCCCTTTAAACCCGTCCCATCGCAAATAATCTTACCGGGAATACCGAATGGGGTAATAGGAGCTATGCCCCTGCTAGAGGATTGGGGAATTCCAAGCAGGCTTACCAGCAAACAAGGCTTTCCAGGGTGCTATGACGGATTTGTGACAGATCTTGCACGCTATTGGCTTGATGAATTAAGTCAAAAAAATCGAAGAGAGGTTGGCGTATATGCTTGTGGGCCCCATAACATGCTTCGAGCTGTTGTAGAACTTGCTAAAGAATATAATTTACCTGTGCAAATTTCTCTAGAAGAATACATGGCATGTGCTGTAGGTGGTTGTGCCGGTTGTGTTGTTGAAACTAAAACGGAAAAGGGAGCAAAAATGCAAAGAATATGTGTGGATGGACCTGTATTTGATGGATATCAAATCTTCAACTAAATTGAAAACCAAATAACCCTCATAAATGAATCAGATAAAGAAAAATATCAAGAGTGTTGAAGCGCGTATAAATGAGGCTGCTAATGCCTGTGGACGTGATCCTAACACTATATCACTACTTGCAGTCACAAAAAGCAAGCCTGCTCAAATGGTGAAAGAGGCTTATGATGCAGGCTGTACTTCTTTTGGTGAAAATTATCTTCAAGATGCTATTCCAAAAATTAACGAATTAAAAGATCTTATGATTAATTGGCACTTTATAGGAAAAATACAAAGTAATAAAACAGCCGATATCGCAAAATATTTTCAGTGGGTACACAGTTTAGATCAATTAAAGCATGCAAAAAAGCTTAACGACTATAGATCAGAAAAAAAAGATCCGCTTCAATGTTGTATTCAAGTAAATATGACTGGAGAAAAAAGTAAAGGTGGAATTACTCCAGAAAATGCACATGAGCTATCAAATGAGATTAAAAGCTTAGCTAATTTGCAGTTGCGAGGTCTTATGACATTGACGGACCCAAATCAATCGAAAGATCAACAATTGCATACTTTTATGCAATTGGCTAAATTAAAAGAAGATTTGAATAAACAAGATTTAAATTTAGATATACTTTCGATTGGAATGAGCGGAGACTTAGACTTAGCTATAAAAGCTGGATCTACAATTGTAAGAATAGGCACAGATATTTTTGGCGCAAGAAATTAATTAAAAAAAAGAAAAATTATGAAAATTGAATCGAACATCTCTTTTATTGGATCAGGGGCTATGGCAACCGCACTTATTGGAGGATTAATCAAAAAAGGAGTTGATCCCAAGTATTTATATGCCAGCGATGTCAAACATGAAAAATGTGCTACTCTCGAGAAAAAATTTGGAATAAAAACCTCTACTGACAACATTGAAATAATTCAAGACTCGGAGATAGTCATACTAGCAGTAAAACCAGATTCACTAAAAGAAGCGGCTCTGTCAATAAGAAATATTATTCAATCTAAAGGGCAGATTGTCATTTCTTTAGTAGCAGGCATTCAGGCTGCAACTATTGATAATTGGTTGGGCGGGGGTGTAAAAATTATTAGATGTATGCCAAATACTCCGGCGCTTATTGGGCATGGTGTTACTGGAATGTATGCCTTTGATAATGTTTCAATTGAACAACTAAATAAAGCTGAGGCAATTATCTCATGTGTCAGTAAGGTCTACAAAATTAAAGACGAAAAGCTAATTGACTCTATTACCGCTATTTCAGGAAGTGGTCCAGCATATTTTTTTCTTATATTGGAGTCTATGAAAGCTGCCGCGGAAAATTTAAATATCGATTCTAAATTAGCAGAATCATTAGTTTTTGGCACGGCTTATGGTGCAATCCAGATGGCAATACAAAGCACTTCTTCTATTTCTGATTTAAAAAAAAATGTTACCTCAAAAGGTGGTACAACTGAAAAAGCATTGGATGTTTTTGAAAAATATGATTTAGAAAAAATAATTATGGAAGCAATTCAAGCTGCCCATAAAAAATCTCAGGACATTGCTAAAAATCACAAGGACGGATAGTAAAAATGGGAGAAGACTATTTTACCAACCCAATAATATTCTTAATACAAGTGGTCATTGGAACTTTTGCGCTTTTTGCTATGCTAAGATTTTTATTACAGGCAGTAAAGGCAGACTTTTATAATCCTCTTTCTCAATTTATTATAAAGATAACAAACCCTATCTTAAATCCTTTGAGAAAAATTATTCCCAATCTCGGTAGGATAGATATTGCTTCAATTATTATAGTTTGGTTACTTTTAGCAATAGAGGCTATTTTAATTCTTATTATATTAAAAAGAGAATTCGAAATATTAAATATTTTTATTATGACTTTTCCAGAAGTTCTAAGCCTTCTTATAGATATTTTTATTTATGGAATTATCATTCAAGCTATTTTAAGTTGGGTAAATCCAGGATCATACAATCCTGCATTACAAATTTTATATGAACTCAATAAACCTATTTTACATCCGATACGTAAATTTATTCCAGCTATGAGTGGCATAGACATTACGCCTATTATCGCAATAGTGGGTCTGTATCTTCTCCAGATGCTACTTATCCCCCCGTTACAAAAAATCCTACTGAACCTTATTTGAATGGAGTTTAAATAATGAAATTGGCGGTACCTTTTTTGATATTATTTTTAATACCTATCTGCTCATCGGCAGAGAACCAAACAAAAGTTAATGGCTATACTATTTATCATAATGCGTTAACCACAGATAGCTTATCACCCCAAAGTGCAAGCATCTATAAAATAAAAAGAAGCAAAGGAAGAGGATTAGTAAACATTAGTATTTTGGAAGACAATGAAAAAAAATTTGGACGCCCCGTGTCTGCAAATGTTTCCCTTTATTCAAAAAATCTTATTGGTCAAAAAAGAAATATTCCTTTAAGAGAAGTAAGGGAAGGTATTGCGATATATTACATTGCAGATTTTCCTGTAGGGCATAGAGAGCGACTTATCTTTAATGTCGAGGTAACTCCAGTAGGGAGTAGTTATCCATTCAAGACTACATTCCAGAAAGAATTTTATACTCGGTAGTTTTTTATACCTATCTAGAATGAATTCGTAACCTTTCTCTTTGGTAATTCTACATCACATTTATAACTTGCGATTAATATCAAAATTAAAACTGGTACTCCAACAGCTGCAGATATTATGAAAAATAATTCATAGCCAAATTCATCAACCATTATTCCTGAAAATCCACCAAAAAATTTTGGCAATAAGAGCATCAAAGAACTAAATAATGCATATTGGGTTGCTGAAAAGGAAATATTTGTTAAAGCAGATAAATATGTAATAAAAGCTGCCGAGGCAATTCCGGCACTTAAATTATCTGCTCCTACAACTGCTACGAGCATCCAAAAGTTATTGCCACTATAAGCCAGTAAAGAAAATAAAAGATTTGTACCTGAAGCAAGAAATGCCCCTAAAAACAATATTTTCATTACACCGTACTTATAAACCGCAAGACCTCCTACCAAAGCTCCTAAAATTGTCATATAAATCCCGAAGCCTTTTGAAACTAATGCAATATCATCTTTTGAGAAACCTAAATCTTTATAAAAAACATTTGACATCACTCCTAAAACAATATCAGAAATTCTATAGGTAGCAATTAAACTTAAAATAAGAATTGCTAAAAATCCATATCTGGAAAAAAAATCAGAAAACGGCATCAGAACCGCATTTTTAAACCATTTTCTAAATCTTAAAAAATTATTTTCACTGGATGAGCTAAATTCTAAAATTTTCACCTTAACTTTTGGTTCTGGTGAAAATAATGTTGTTATGATGCCAATAAACATAAACATAGCCATGCACATGTAAGCTATCATCCATGGCGCTTGTTCATATGTATTTTCGTTAAAATCAACAAAGGCCGCAATCCACAAAGCTCCAGCCGAGGCTACAAACATAGCCAAACGATATCCAGTTGTATAGAAACTAGCCATCATGCCTTGTAATCGTTGATCGGCGATTTCAATACGATATGCATCTACTGCTATATCCTGCGTAGCAGATGAAAATGCTACTAATAATGCCAGCCACACTACTAGCGATAATTCTTCTTTTGGATCACTTAAGGCCATTCCTATCAATCCTATGATGATAAGAAATTGTGTAAATAAAAGCCAAGATCTTCGACGTCCAAAAATTTTGAATAAAAAAGGCAATTGAAAATGGTCAACAAGTGGAGACCAAAAAACTTTAATTGCATAAGCTAAAGCTATCCAGCTTATAAAACCAATGGTAGATCGTTCAACACCAGCCTCTCTTAACCAAAAAGATAAAGTTCCAAATACTAAGAGTAATGGTAAGCCAGATGAAAAGCCAAGGAGACCAATTCTCAATAATCTCCAATCTTTGAGAGAATAAAGAGTCTGTTGCCAAGTTTTTTGGTTTATCTTTTCAATCATAATAGTCAATTATTAATGGGGAGTGATCTGAAAAGCGTTTTTCCTTATATATATTTACACGCTTTATTTTTTTAGAAAATCGAGGGCTAATTATTTGATAATCAATACGCCAACCGACATTTTTTTCCCAAGCTTTCCCTCGATTAGACCACCATGTATATTGATTTTCATCTTTATTAATTTCGCGAAATGCATCAATCCATTTCTCTCTATCAATTAAATTATCCATCCAATTCCTCTCTTCAGGAAGAAATCCGGGGCTTTTTTGATTTCCTCTCCAGTTTTTTATATCGATTTTTTTATGTGCAATATTAAAATCACCACAAATAATATATTGTCTTCTGTCATTTTTAATTTGGGATAAAAAAAATTCGAGCTTATCAAGCAAATCCATTTTTAATTTTTGTCGTTTTATATCAGAAGATCCAGAGGGAAGATAAAGAGAAACAATACTTAGATTTTCATATCTTGCCTCTATCCAGCGACCCTCAACATCGAACTTATTTAAACCAAGTCCTTTTATTACATAGTCAGGTTTTTTTTTACAGTAAATCCCAACCCCACTGTAACCTTTTTTTTGCGCTGGATGATAGTAGCAATGAAAATAAGGAGGCCAAAATAATTTATCTTGAATTTGGTCTTCATGGGCTCTAAGCTCTTGCAAACAAACAATATCTGCTCGTTGCCTTCTCAGCCATGTAAAAAACCCCTTTTTACAAGCAGACCGAATGCCATTAAGATTTATTGTGATCACACGCATATAAAGTATTATACTTCGAAAATATAAATAAGAATCAAATCATGAAAAATTATCAAAAAGAATTTATCGAATTCTCTCTAAAGATTGGTGTATTAAAATTTGGTGACTTTACCTTAAAATCAGGAAGAGTTAGCCCTTATTTTTTTAATACAGGTCTATTTAATACAGGCTATGCTATTGCTTCACTCGGTAATTTCTATGCGAAAACTATTATTGATTCAAAAATCAACTTTGATATCTTATTTGGTCCCGCTTATAAAGGAATACCATTATCAGCTGTTACTACTTCAACGTTATATAATTCTCATAACATTGATATTCCTTATGCGTTTAACAGAAAAGAGAAAAAAGATTATGGCGAAGGAGGTAATATTGTTGGCCATCAATTAAAAGGTAAGGTTTTAATAATAGATGATGTAATAACAGCTGGCACTGCTATAAGAGAATCAATGAACATAATTAATAATGAGGGTGCCGAGGCTGCTGGTGTAATTCTTGCTTTGGATAGGCAGGAGCAAGGTAATAATGGGATATCGGCAATACAAGAAATTGAAAAAGAATACAATATTCCTATTTTTTCAATAGCAAAATTAGATGATCTAATTACTTTTCTGAAACAGAAAAATAACATTAGAAATCTGGAAAAAATTCGGTCATATAGAGACAAATATGGGATTAAATAGTCTACTTTTCACTGATATGAAATAATCCATCTCTTAGTACCTTCCAATCCATTTCCCACTCATCTAAACAAAGATTCATAAAATTTAAACGTTGATATTTATGCAGGCGTCCTTCGATAAAGGTAGAAATAAAATTTGCAGCTGATTCAAGGCTTACCTTCAGTTCACAATCATTACGCAATAAAGATTCTTTCATGATTTGCTTGATTGATGAATTTATTCTTAAAAAAAAATTACTTGTACGATTTCTTAACCGATCTTGCTCACCAATTAGTATATCTCCCAATAAAATTCTTGTAATTCCAGGATTTTTATCAGCAAATCGCAATAGCAAATACACTATTTTTTTACAACGGATTTCAGTATTTTTTTCTTGCTCTAATATAAGATTAATATTAGTGAAAACTGTTTCTTCGGCAAAATCTATAAGTGCCTCAAACATTTGAGCTTTACTTGCAAAATGTCGATACAACGCAGCTTCTGAAACACCCACAGCTTTCGATAATGATGCGGTTGTTATCCGATGACCAGGCTTGATTTCTAGTTCGTGAGCTAGTACCTCTAAAATATTAGTTTTTCGAGATGAATTTTTCATTTTGATTGATGAATAAGAGTACCAATTCCTTGATCAGTAAAAAGCTCTAAAAGGACAGCATGCTCAATTCTTCCATCAATTATATGTGCCATATTTACGCCTGAATTAACAGCATTAAGAGCACATTGAATTTTAGGGAGCATACCGCTTGTGATAATGCCTCTATTTATTAATGAATTAACATCTTTTGTTTTTATGGTTGATAATAAATTATTATTTTCATCATAAACGCCTGCCGTATTTGTAAGTAAGATTAATTTTTTTGCATTAAGAACTTCTGCTATCTTTCCCGCTACTAAGTCTGCATTAATGTTATATGTATCCCCGTTTTCATCCACTCCTACAGGAGCTATGACCGGGATAAAATTCTGATCAATTGTACTTTGAAGAAAATTTTTATTGATAGACTTAACATCTCCAACAAACCCAATATCAATTTTTCCTTTTTTCATTTCAAATTTCTTCGAAATAATAAGATTATTTTCTTTACCGCTAAGACTACTAGCCTTACCCCCAAAAGAGTTTATTAAATTTACTATATCTTTATTTATAATATTGATAAGTGTGTCCTCTACTATATTCATAGTCTCTTTATCTGTAACTCGCATTCCTTCTAAAAATTTAGTTTCTTTTCCAATTTTTTCTAATGCTTGACCTATTTGTGGACCACCACCATGAACAATAATAGGATTTATGCCTACAGCCTTCATAAGGGCAATATCTGAAGCAAAGCTTGCCTTGAGCTTTTCATCAATCATTGCATTTCCACCGTATTTTATAATGAGATTCCATTTTGAAAATTTTTGGATATACGGTAAAGCTTCGGTGAGCACTAAAGCAATATTCTCTGCAGCTTTCAAATCTAATCCCATAGTCTCTTCTCTAATTAAAAAGGTGTTTTTTTATTTGGTAAAACGACATTGATAAGGGTTCTAAATTTTTTTTTAATCTTATCAAGCTCAGATAAACTATCAGCCTCAAAGCGAAAATTAAGTGATGGGGTAGTATTAGAGGCTCTAACAAGGCCCCAACCTTTTTCAAATTCTACCCTCAGACCATCAATAGCAACCAATTTAGCGTTACTAAATTGCGCTTTTTCTTTAATTTTTCTCATAAGTAAATGATTATGTCCCTCTTCTACTTGCATATGAAACTCTGTGGTTGCAATGCTTTGTGGTAACTTTGAAATAAGAAAATTAAGCGATTCTTTTTTTCTTGAAATTAATTCAAGAAATTTTGAAGCTATAAATATTGCATCGTCAAAATTAAAAAAATCATCCCTCAAAAAGAAATGACCTGAAAATTCTCCTCCAATAATACCATCGGAATTGATCATCTTTTCCTTAACCTTTGTATACCCAGATTCAGTTATTATAGGGATACCACCTGAATTTGAGATATAATTAACAAGATTTCTCGAAGATTTTATATCAAAGATAACTTTTGACTTCTGATTATCCCTAAGAGCTGATTCTGCCAAAAGCATAAGAATATGCTCAGGCCATACATAATTTCCCATATTATCGATTATTCCCAATCTATCCCCATCTCCATCAAAAGCAAAGCCAATATCTGCATTTGAGGTGTGGACTTCTAGCTTTAGTGCCTCAAGATTCTCTGGATTACTCGGATCGGGATGATGATTGGGGAATCTTCCATCAGGTTTGCAAAATAATTGGACCACTTCACAACCTAGCGTTTCAAAAAGATTACATGCTAATTGTCCAGCAGCCCCATTTCCACCATCTATCACGACTTTAAATGAACAATCTAATTTAATTTTCTGTTTTATTTTTTCTAAATATTTACTTGTAATCTCAATTTTTTTTATAGATCCATTTTTTGATTTTTTAAAATCACTTTTCAATACAATTTTATAAAGATTATTTAATTGATCTGAAGTAAGTGACGCTCCTTCAATAAATAGCTTGAATCCATTATAGTTTGGAGGATTATGACTACCCGTAACCATCACAGCAGATACCTTATCATTAGAACTCATATAAAAATAAGGCAAAGAAACAGGAGCTAAACCAAGCTGGATTACTTCGATTCCCTGAAGATGAAGACCCTCACAAAATGATTCATACAATTCGGGGCTACTTAATCTAGCATCATAAGCTATACAGACTTGAGTTATATCAAGTTGTTTTGATAAATCAGCAAAAGCCTTCCCTATTTTAAATGCAATTTCAGAATTAAGAGTGTGCCCTACAATTCCTCGAATATCATAGGCCCGAAAAAGACTTTTAGATAAGTGAAATTGGCTTGCGCCTTGTTTATCCATTTTTTATTCTTGATCTAGATATTATCAATGCTTTATATTTTTTAATCTACGTTAGCTTATTTTTTTCCTGAATGGCCGAAACCTCCAGAACCTCTTTCAGTATCGACAAATTCTTCAACTTTTTCAAAATCTGCTTTTACAATAGGTAAAATTACCAACTGAGCAATCCTATCTCCTATTTCAATTTGAAATGGTTGACTGCTTCGATTCCAGCAAGATACGAATAATTGACCTTGATAATCAGAGTCTATTAAACCTACTAAATTTCCTAAAACAATGCCATGCTTATGTCCCAATCCAGATCGCGGTAATATCGTAGCAGCTAAGCTAGGTTCTTTTATATAAATAGCAATTCCTGTTGGAATTAATTCTGTTTGATTAGGCTTAATAACCATAGGTTTATCTATCATTGCACGTAAATCCATGCCCGCTGAACCTTCGGTTGCGTATTTTGGTAAAGGAAACTGATCCTTTAATCTGTTATCAAGTATCTTTAATTGTATTTTTTGCATTCATTCTCTCTGCTATTAATGAGACTAACTTTTCAGATAAACTAGACTTAGGTTGTTCAGGTAAAAAAGATTTACCATCGCTCCAAATTACTAATAAAGAATTATTCTCTGCATCAAACGCTAAATTATTTCCAATGATATTTCCTGCAATCATATCTATTTTTTTTTGAACAAGCTTTTCTTTGGCATATTTTTCTAAATTTTCAGATTCGGCTGCAAAACCGACACAAAAAATATCTCTATTCTTTTTGCTTACTTCGCTCAAAATATCAGGATTTTTAACAAGATTCATTGTAATATTTTCAGATTCTTTCTTTAATTTCTTATCTGAATAAAAAGAGGGTCTATAATCAGAAACAGCTGCACAAGATATAAATAAATCTGTATTAAGTAATTCTTTCTCCACAGCAAAGAGCATTTGTTTCGCTGTTTCAACATTAATGCGCTTCACGCCAATGGGTTCTTCTAAAGCAACGGGGCCAGAAATAAGAGTGGTGTCTGCTCCTTCTTGTGAGAATGCTTTTGCTAAAGAATAACCCATCTTTCCAGAACTTCTATTACTTAAATATCGAGCTATATCTATTGGCTCCCTAGTTGGACCAGCCGTTATGAGGACCTTCTTTCCCACAAAACTTCCTGTTCCGAAAGTCTCAATAATTTTAGATAAGATATTTTTTGGCTCCACCATTCTGCCTAAGCCAGTATCTCCACAAGCCTGTAATCCAGCGGCAGGGCCAAAAAATTTCATTCCGCGTTTTTTTAATATTTCTATATTTAATTGTGTCGCTGTATTTTTCCACATTTTTTCATTCATTGCTGGTGCAATGGCAATAGTTGATTCACTAGCTATACACAATGCATTTAGAAGTGTATCTGCCGAACCATGAGCCAATTTCGCAATAAAATTTGCAGTCGAAGGAGCAATTAGAATCATTTCAGCCCACCTTGCGAGTTCTATATGGCCCATAGCAGACTCATGTTCGGCATCAAATATATTATCTCTAACAATATTGCCAGTGATTGCTTGCAAAGTTTGTTTACCGATGAATTCATTGGCAGACGGAGTCATAACAACTTGAACTTTTGAACCAGCCTTGACTAGCAAGCGAGCTATTTCAGCCGCTTTGTAAGCTGCGATGCTACCAGTAATACCTAGAACAATCCTCCGATCCCTCAAACGATAGTTAACACCTCCATCGATCATGATTTTCATTACTCCCATTCGGTATATGACAAAAACTCAAGTTTTTTGTTCTTTTTCAATATAAAAACATAAGCTTTATTTGAGTCTTTTTGATCCAATCTTTTCTGTAGACCCATTATCATAAAACTAAATAACCTAAATTAGCAGCGGCTTTTTTAAAAATTTGACCCAACCCAGTAATTTTGGTTGCTCAGTGATTGTCCTTTTGCTATAAATACGCGCCTTAGAGCTTTAATTACTGGGCTATGATAAGATTAGATGAAAAAATTCAGAGGCTTCAATAAATGTCTAAAATTTGTCAAGTAACAGGGAAAAAACCTATTAGTGGAAATAATGTTTCCCATTCTCATAGGAAAACAAAGCGTCGATTTCTCCCAAATTTACATCATCATCGATTTTGGGTAGAGAGCGAGCAAAAGTTCGTTCGTCTCCGAGTATCAACAGCAGGAATGAGGATTATTGACAAAAAAGGAATTGATATTGTTTTAGCAGAAATTCGCGCTCGCGGAGAAAAGGTCTAAAGAGGTAAATTTGATGGCTAAATCAGCAAGAGAAACAATTAGATTAAATTCCAGTGCTGGTACTGGACATTTTTATACGACTACAAAAAATAAGCGTACCATGACTGAAAAAATGGAAATAAAAAAATTTGACCCTGTAATCCGAAAACATGTAATTTATAAAGAGGGAAAAATTAAATAACAATTTGTTGAAAAAATTTATTTAATTTATTCCTAATCTTTCACTACCCATACAAATGCCAGAATTACCAGAAGTTGAAACAAGCTTACGGGGTGTTTCCCCGCATCTAAAAGGTAAAACAATTACCTCCGTTATAATCAGAAAACCGAAGCTTCGTTGGAAAATTCCACCACTCAAAAGGATTCTTCCTGGACTTAAAATTGAAAAAATTGAAAGACGAGCCAAATATCTTCTATTTTACTGCACAAAAGATAAAACTCATGTGGGTATATTAATTATACATTTAGGTATGTCGGGAAGTGTAAGAATTACTAAAAATACAGCACCAGTTAAAAAACATGATCATTTTGATTTAGCAACAGGTAATATTTGTTTACGAATGTGTGACCCAAGACGCTTTGGAGCAATTCTTTGGACAAAAGATCCTATAGAAATACATCCACTTATATCTAACCTTGGGCCTGAGCCTTTATCAAGACTCTTTAATGTAAATTATCTTTTTTCTCAAGCCAAGCGACGCTCAATTCCTATCAAACAATTCTTAATGGATAATAAAGTGGTTGTAGGAATAGGTAATATCTACGCAACAGAGTCTCTTTTTTTAGCAGGCATACATCCAGGACGATTATGCAGCAATATTTCAAAAAAGCGCCTCACGAAATTAGTTACAGTTATAAAAAAAGTATTGAAAGATGCAATTAATCTCGGGGGTACAACTTTAAGGGATTTTTATGATGAAGATGGAAGTCCCGGCCATTTTCAACAAAAACTTTTAATTTATGGGCAGCAAGGAAAAAAATGTAGTAAATGTAACACTACGATTAAATACAAACTTATTGGTCAGCGCACAAGCAGTTACTGTCCAAAATGTCAGAAATAATACAAAAGAGCCCTTTCGGGCTCTTTAATGTTTTTAATGGACATAAAAATCGCACATAGATTCAAGAGATTTCGCTTTAATTTTCCCAGCCATACCTGCGCTGCCAAAAGATTGATAACGAGCCTTACATATCTCCGACATAGCCTTCGTAGCTTCTTTTAGAAACTTTCGAGGATCAAAATTACTTTTATTTTCCTCTAGATGACGGCGAATAGATCCTGTAGATGCCATTCGTAAATCAGTATCAATATTTACCTTTCGAACACCTGACTTAATACCTTCTACAATCTCTTCAACAGGAACTCCATAGGTTTGCCCCATATCCCCACCAAAACTATTTATGATTTCAAGCCAATCTTGTGGCACTGAAGATGAACCATGCATCACAAGATGTGTATTAGGTATTCTTGAATGAATCTCTTTTATTCTGTCAATTCTTAGAATTTCTCCAGTGGGTTCTTTAGTAAACTTATATGCACCATGAGACGTTCCAATGGCTATTGCAAGAGCATCGACTCCAGTTTTTTCTACAAAATCAGCAGCTTCCTCGACCCCTGTCAGAAGCTGATCCATATCTAATTTACCATCAGCGCCGTGACCATCTTCTTCGCCCATTTCTCCGGTTTCAAGAGACCCTAAGCATCCAAGCTCTCCCTCCACAGACACTCCACCAGAATGAGCAATGTCAACTACTTGTTTAGTTACTTCGACATTATATTCATATGAAGATGGTGTTTTTGCATCAGATTGTAAAGATCCATCCATCATTACTGAGCTAAAACCCGATTGAATTGATCTCAAGCAAACCGATGGAGAGGCCCCATGGTCTTGATGCATACAAACTGGAATATGTGGATACATTTCAATGGCGGCAGAAATGAGATGTCGTAAAAAGGGCTCTCCTGCATAAGCACGAGCACCGGCAGATCCTTGTAAAATTACTGGGCTATCTACTGCATCAGCTGCTTGCATAATTGAGTGGACCTGTTCCATATTATTAACATTAAAAGCAGGTAGTCCGTAGTCGTTTTCTGCCGCATGATCTAACAATTGGCGCAGAGTAATAAGTGCCATTTTTACACTCCTTCAGTATTTATCATATTTTAATTAACTTACTTAATTTATTTTGCAACATTATGTTCACCAACACGGATGACCTTCATGACATTTGTTCCTCCTGCCACCCCATTAAGATCACCTTTTGTGATAACCACAAGATCATCATCACGAACTGCACCGCGTCGCTGTAATTCATCAATGACCTCTGTATTTGCCATCTGAGAATCCACTCCATGAGATAGCTCAAAGCTTACTGGATAAACGCCTCTAAATAAGGTAACTCTTCGGCGTGTTCCTACTGCATGGGTCAAAGCGTATATTGGTATGCCCGAAGATATTCGTGACATCCATTTTGGCGTAGAGCCTGATTCAGTCAAACAAGCAATGGCAGCTACCCCTAAATGATTGGCTGTATACATCGTTGCCATTGCTATTGACTCGTCTATTCGACCAAATATCGTATGAAGCCTATGATCAGATCGGCGAGCTGATGACTGTTTTTCTGCCTCACGACACACTCTGTCCATAGCCTCGACAGCTTTTGCTGGATGCTTTCCAACAGCTGATTCTCCACTTAACATCACAGCATCCGTTCCATCAATTACTGCATTCGCTACATCAAAAACTTCTGCCCTAGTGGGAATTGAATTTTCTATCATAGATTCCATCATTTGCGTCGCTGTTACTACAACGCAATTTTGGGTTCTTGCCTGATGTATGAGTCTTTTTTGAACGGCTGGTAATTCAGCGTCTCCGATCTCTACGCCCAAATCGCCCCTTGCAATCATAATAACATCAGAAGCATCAATTATATCCTCTATGTTATTGAGCGCTTCTGCTCTCTCTATTTTTGATATTATCCCTCCTTTTCCGCCTGCTTTATGAAACAGTTTTCGGGCAAGCTCGACATCTTCTGCCGATTCTACAAAAGAGACTGCTATATAGTCTGCGACAATTTCAGCTGCAAATTCAATATCTTTTCTATCTTTATCTGTAAGAGCTGGCGCAGATAAACCACCGCCTTGTTTGTTAATACCTTTATTATTGGAAAGTGTCCCTCCAACCAAAATCTTGCAGCGAATTTCTGTCCCAACAACTTCTTCAACCCATAAGCCTATTCGTCCATCATTTAATAATAAAGTATCGCCTCTGGAACACTCCTTGTGTAAAGTTGAATAAGTGCATCCTACTTTTTTTTCATCGCCCTCATTCTGCCCCAAAGAAGTATCAATAATAAATTTTTCACCATTTTTCAGCTTTACTTCATTATCAACAAACCTAGATATACGAATTTTTGGACCCTGTAGATCAACCAGAACGCCCACTTGCCTTCCACTAGCTCTAGCCCTATTTCGCACCCACTCTGCTCGCTGTTTATGCTCTTCATAATTTCCATGTGACATATTTAAGCGTACAACATCAACACCTGTCGCGATTACTTCATCAAGAACTTTTAAATCGTCCGTTGCAGGACCCAGTGTAGCAACTATCTTTGTTCGTCTTTGCATATGTTTCTTCTAAATAAAAGATTAATTTTTTTCTTGTGCTGCCTCTTCGAGCATTTTTACAGCCGGTAATTTTTTTCCTTCAAGGTATTCTAAAAAAGCTCCACCAGCTGTTGATATATATGAAACATTATCGAAAATGTCATATTTTTGAATAGCTGCAATAGTATCGCCTCCACCAGCTAGAGAGAAGCATTTAGATTCAGATATGGCCATTGAAATTGCTTTAGTTCCATCACCAAATTGATCGAATTCAAAGACTCCTACTGGTCCATTCCAAACAACTGTACCTGCCTCTTTGATTATATCAATGAGTTCTTTCGATGATTCCGGCCCTATATCAAAAATCATATCATCGTCATTTACCCCAGATGCACTTTTTAATTCAGCAACCGCATTTTCTGAAAACTCTTTTCCACAAACCACATCTGTGGCGATAGGTATATTTGCACCTCTTTCACTCATTTTTTTTATTAATAATTTAGCTGTGTCTACCAGGTCATCTTCACATAGAGATTTTCCGATATTTTTTCCAGTCGCCTTCAAAAAAGTATTAGCTATCCCACCTCCTACAACAAGCTGGTCAACTTTTTCAGATAAAGCCTCTAAAACCGTCAGTTTAGTTGAAACTTTAGAGCCCCCAACAATAGCTACCATTGGGCGAGCTGGGTTTGATAAAGCCTTTGATAGACTCTCTAATTCTTGAGCTAATAGTAGTCCGGCACAACTAACTTCTGTATTTTTTCCGACCCCATAGGTGGATGCCTGTGCTCTATGCGCTGTTCCGAAAGCATCCATAACAAATATATCGCATAACGCAGCATATTTTTTTGACAATTCAATGTCATTACTTTTTTCACCAGAATTAAATCTCACATTTTCAAGCAAAACTATCTGTCCGTTATCGAGACTCAAATTTTTGTCAAAATAATTTGTCTCTAGGGGAACCTTAAAACCTAATTTTTCCGATAAATTATCAGCGATTGGCTGCATAGAGTTTTCATTATCTACTACGCCCTCTTTGGGTCTTCCTCTATGTGACATTACTAGTACTTTAGCACCAGCATCTAAACAGAACTTTATAGTAGGAAGGGACGCATTAATTCGAGCATCAGAAGTAACGACCCCATTCTTGACCGGCACATTTAGATCTGACCTAATCAGAACACGTTTTCCAGCTATGTCTAATTCGTTTATCTTTAAAAATGCCATCGTTTAAAAAGTTCCTATAACGGATTTATTTTTTTACTTGAATAAAGGACAAAAACATACGGCATTTTAAGCAGCTACATGTTTAACAAATCGCAACATGTTGCATGTGTAACCATATTCATTGTCATACCATGAAACGACTTTAACAAAGGTACTATCCAATGCGATCCCAGCTTCAGCATCAAAAATGGACGAAAATCCGCATCCTCTAAAATCAGTAGAAACAACTTTTTCATCCGTATAAGCAAGTGTTTCACCTATTCCTGCGGCGCTTGATGCCTTTTTCATTTCAGAGCAAATTTCACCATAAGACACGTCTTTTTCTAATTCAACAGTTAAGTCGACAACAGATACATCAGAGGTTGGAATTCTGAATGCCATACCAGTAAGTTTTCCATTTAACTCTGGTAAAACTACCCCCACCGCTTTTGCTGCTCCAGTTGAAGAAGGGATAATATTTTCCAATATTCCCCTGCCGCCACGCCAATCTTTTACCGATGGTCCGTCAACAGTTTTTTGAGTTGCGGTTGCTGCATGAACTGTGGTCATTAGACCTCGTTTTATGATCCAATTGTCATGTAAAACTTTCGCCACAGGAGCCAGGCAATTAGTTGTGCAAGATGCAGCGGAAACAATTTTTTGCCCTGAATAAGACTTATGATTAACGCCATAAACAAACATTGGCGTAGTGTCCTTACAAGGAGCAGACATAACTACTTTTTTTGCACCAGCATCAAGATGTTTTTGACAAGCTTCTTCAGTAAGGAAAAACCCCGTACACTCGAGGACGACATCTACATCAATATCTCCCCATGCCAAGTTGCTAGGATCTCTCTCAGAAGTCAATCGAATTGTGTTGCCGTTTACAAGCAAATTTCCATTATCGTCGCTGACGTCACCTTTAAATTTCCCATGAACAGAATCATATTTAAGCATGTATGCTAAATAATCCGCATCCAGAAGATCATTTATGCCAACAACTTGTATGTCAGATGGAAAGTCTTGAGAGATAGCGCGGAAAGCCATACGGCCAATACGACCAAAACCATTTATCCCGACTCGAATTGTCATATTAAAACTCCTATTAATTTTATTTGTTTTTATTCGTAACTGAAAAATTTCAAGTAAAAAAATTAAAATACAAAAGCCTATTCACAAACCTCTAATATTGCTGCACTAATAGTTTTTGCAGTAAATCCAAATTCTTTAAATAAAGCACCTGCAGGGGCAGATTCCCCGAATGTATCAATTCCGATCACCTTGCCTGTTCCCACATACTTATACCAACCATCTGAACAAGCTGCTTCTACTGCAATTCTTGAATGAACATTTTTTGGAAGAACGCTTTCTTTATAATTGTCATCCTGAGCATCAAAAGTCGTGGTACTTGGCATAGAGACAACTCTTATTTTTTTATCCGAGCTTTCTGCAGCCTCCACTGCAATTGCAACCTCTGAACCTGTTGCGATCAATATACAATCTGGTGTTCCATCACAATCTTTTAAAATATAGCCTCCTCGGCTAATATTTTTTATCTGATCTTTTGTTCTAATTTGATGAGGTAGGCCCTGACGGGAAAAAATCAAAGATGTCGGCCCTTTTCGATTCTCACATGCTTTTGCCCAAGCCACAGCAGACTCTACTGCGTCACATGGTCTCCATATATCCATATTGGGGATCATGCGCATTGTTGGTATTTGCTCTATAGGTTGATGAGTCGGGCCATCTTCACCTAAACCAATTGAATCATGCGTAAAAACAAAAATACATCGTATTTTCATTAATGCTGCCATTCGAAGTGCATTCCTTGAATAATCGGAAAACATCAGAAATGTAGCGCCAAAAGGAATCAGACCGCCATGTAATGCGATACCATTCATTATTGCAGACATACCAAATTCTCTCACACCATATCTGACATAATTGGCTTCGTCGCTCAAATCCATTGGCTTATAGCCAGACCATTCAGTTAAATTCGAACAACCAAGATCGGCAGATCCACCAAAAAGCTCAGGTAAAACTGGAGAATAATTTTCAATACATGCTAAAGAAGCCTGGCGGGTTGCAGGGCCCTTTGCTTCGGAATTTACACTATCTATGTATTTTTCAGACTCCTCTTTCCAATTCTTTGGCAGATCGCCTGACATTCTTCTAACAAATTCATCAGCCAAATCCGGATATTCAGCTTTATATGTTTCGAACTTTTCATTCCAAGCTTTTTCAGCTTCCTCGCCTCTAGCATGCGCATCCCATCCTCTATAAATTTCATCTGGAACTTCAAATGGTCCATAATTCCAACCTAACGATGATTTTGTAAGCTCCACCTCTTCATTCCCAAGAGGAGCTCCGTGGCATGAATGCGAACCTGCCTTATTAGGTGAACCAAAGCCAATGGTGGTTCTACAGCAAATTAAAGTTGGCTTGTCTGTGACTTTTTTTGCATCGTTTATTGCCCGATCAACCGAACTTGAATCATGTCCGTCTATATCGCTTATTACGTGCCACCCGTAAGCCATAAAGCGCTCTGGTGTGTTGTCTGTGAACCAGCCATCAACATTTCCATCAATTGAAATACCATTGTCATCCCAAAAAGCAATCAATTTCCCCAAACCTAAAGTGCCAGCTAATGAACAGGCCTCATGAGAAATTCCCTCCATCAAGCATCCATCACCCAAAAATACAAAGGTGAAATGATCAACAATTTTGTGACCTTGCTTGTTAAACTGCCCAGCTAATGCCTGCTCTGCAATGGCCATACCAACACCATTTGTAATGCCTTGGCCCAATGGACCAGTAGTGGTTTCAACTCCAGGTGCATACCCATACTCAGGATGACCAGGTGTCTTTGAATGAAGTTGTCTGAATTGCTTGAGATCGTCTATACCCAGCTCATAACCAGATAAGTGGAGAAGAGAATATATGAGCATCGACCCATGGCCGTTTGAAAGTACAAAACGATCTCTATTAGCCCAGTTTGGATTTTTAGGATTGTGGCTCAAATGATCATTCCACAAAACTTCGGCAATATCGGCCATCCCCATCGGAGCGCCGGGATGACCTGAGTTAGCTTTTTGAACGGCGTCCATGCTCAGCGCACGGACAGCATTTGCAAGTTCTCTACGAGATGGCATACGTCTCTCCTATCGAAGACAAGTTGTTTTGTCCCTTCATAGCAATGCTACCAAGGGTGAAATTTATGTTTACTGGTCTGTACTCACCAGATCAAAACGGGCCTTAAATAATTCAAACACCGTTTAGAGGGAGCAGTATTCTCGCCCAGGAGACTCGGGTGGAGCAAGAAATGATCCACCTAATATTCAAATAGACCTATAAAACTTTGAAAATCCTAACAAATAAAAATACTTAAGTAATTGTATTATATATATTTTGTAAAGAAAAACATTTTTTAAGCTTCTTTCCATTTTATCGAGCATCCCATACTAGCAAATTGCTCATTTGGGCCCTTTTGAGTCAATGAGACCTCTTTCATTCCCTCAAAAAGGTCTCTTCGGACATCAGGATCAGCGGCTGATTTTCGACTTTCGTCAAGTCTTCCTCGATATTGAAGCTCTCCCGAGGCATTAAATCCGAAAAAATCAGGGGTACATACAGCCCCATAAGCTTTTGCCACTGATTGACTGTCGTCTACTAGATACGGGAATGAAAATTGCATTTTACTTGCCAAATTCACCATATTTTCAAAAGAATCCTCTTTATCATGATTAGGGTCATTCGAATTTATACCAACACTATTAATTCCAAGCTTCTTCAACTCCTGGGTATCTCTGACCAAACGATCGATAACAGCCTTTACATATGGACAATGATTACAAATAAACATTACCAGCAATCCTTTTTCTCCCATACACTCTTTCATGCTCCAATTTCTGTTATCCACGCCTTTTAAAGAAAAATCTACAATTGGTTTACCAAATTCACAAACCGGCGGTTGCAAAGACACCATATTGACCCCCTTTTCAGTATACTAGTAAGAACAAGGTATTCTTTCAGATCGACCTGCTTGCTACAACATCGTAAAATCAGAAGCTGAATACTTTTATTTATTTTACTTCATTTAAAGGGAATATTGGCTCTATGGCAAACGAATATATTTTTACATCTGAATCCGTCTCCGAAGGACATCCAGATAAAATGTCCGATCAGGTTTCCGATGCTGTGCTTGATGCGATATTGGCTGAGGATAAATACGCAAGAGTTGCCTGTGAAACGGTGTTTAAAACTGGAATGGTAATGATTGCAGGTGAAATTACAACTAATGCCAAACCTGATTATGAAAAAATAATTAGGGAAACGATAAAAGATATCGGTTATACAAGCTCCGAAATGGGCTTTGATTTTAAAACTTGCTCTGTTATGACTGCTCTAGGAGTCCAATCCCCTGATATAAATCAAGGAGTTGATAGAAGCAGGCCAGAAGATCAAGGCGCTGGTGATCAAGGATTAATGTTTGGTTTTGCTACCAAAGAGACAGATGTACTAATGCCTGCACCAATTCAGTACGCACATCGACTAATGGAACGCCAGGCTGCAGTTAGAAAAAAGGGTATCTTGCCTTGGCTGCGTCCTGATGCAAAAAGCCAAATCAGCTTCAAATATAAGGAGGACAAGCCAATAAGTATCGATGCTGTGGTTTTATCAAGTCAACATTCAGCAGATATCTCTGATAAAGAGTTACATGAAGGAATCATGGAAGAAATTATCAAACCAGTGCTTGATCCAACAAATTGGTTAACTTCGGACACTGTTTATCATATTAATCCCACTGGTCGATTTGAAATTGGTGGCCCAATGGGGGATGCGGGTTTAACAGGGCGAAAGATAATTGTTGACACTTACGGAGGATCTGCAAAACATGGCGGCGGTGCCTTTTCAGGTAAAGATCCCTCTAAAGTTGATAGATCTGCTGCGTATGCTGGTCGTTATGTAGCTAAAAATATAGTATCTGCAGGCATAGCAGAACGATGTGAAATTCAAGTTTCTTATGCCATTGGGGTTGCAGAACCAACATCCATAATGATCAATACTTTTGGTACTGGTAAAATTGATGATGGAAAAATAACCGAACTAGTTTTGGAGCATTTTGATCTCAGGCCATATGGAATTTTAAAAATGTTAGATCTTCTTAATTCAGAACGAATAAAATATCAAAAAACAGCGGCTTATGGTCACTTCGGTAGAGAAAATGAGGGATTTTCTTGGGAGCTAACTGATAAATCTGAAGCATTGAAACTTGCAGCACAAATTGGTTGATTTATAATTTAAGATCTTTAACTGCTAGTGACTGAAAAATCAAGAATTAGCTAAGACTCCAGCTTAAGGAGCGTTGCGACCTCAAAAAGGGGCCAGGCTTAAGATATGGATAATAAGTAAAACGACGCTCACTCAAGTTTTTATCTTAGGAGAGAAAAATGAGTGAGTTTACGGACTTTAAAGTGGCCGATATGGATTTGGCAGAATGGGGTTTAAAAGAAATCAAAATAGCTGAGACTGAAATGCCGGGTCTCATGGCCCTAAGAGAAAAATATGGCAAATCTCAGCCTTTAAAGGGCGCTCGGATCACGGGTTCCTTGCATATGACAATCCAAACAGCAGTTCTAATAGAGACCTTAGTTGAACTTGGGGCAAATGTTCGATGGTGCTCGTGTAATATTTTTTCTACTCAAGATCACGCTGCTGCCGCTATAGCATCAAAACAAATACCTGTTTATGCATGGAAAGGTGAAACACTCGAAGAGTACTGGTGGTGCACTGAGCAAGTACTTAATTGGCCAGATGGAAATGGATGCCCAAATATGATCTTAGACGATGGAGGCGATGCCACATTACTTATTCATAAAGGTGTCAAATTTTGCGAGACAGGAGTTCCTGACTCAAGTAGTGAAGATTCTGAGGAATGGACCGTTATTTTGGATGTTCTTAGACGATCCTTAAGTGAAGATTCTCAGAAATACAAAAAAATGGCTGAATCTATAATCGGAGTGACCGAAGAAACCACCACGGGCGTTCACAGACTTTATGAAATGTTAGAGAGTAAAGAGCTTTTATTTCCGGGCATGAATGTTAATGACTCAGTAACAAAATCAAAATTTGATAATTTATATGGTTGTCGGGAATCTTTAGTTGATGGGATAAAGCGAGCAACAGACGTAATGATAGCTGGGAAAATTGCAGTGGTTTGTGGCTATGGCGATGTAGGAAAAGGCTCTGCACAATCCCTGAGAGGATTGGGAGCTACTGTTTGGGTTACCGAGATAGATCCTATTTGTGCTTTGCAAGCAGCAATGGAAGGATTTCGGGTAGTCACCATGGATGATGCAGCTGGGGTTGCCGATATTTACGTGACTACTACTGGCAATAAAGACATTATAAAAAAAGAACATATGGAAGCTATGAAAGATCAAGCCATTGTTTGCAACATCGGTCACTTTGACAACGAGATAGATATAGCTGGCGTTCAAGAATATCAATGGGAAAATATAAAGCCACAGGTCGACCATATTATTTTTCCAGATGGTAAAAGAATTATCATGTTAGCTGAGGGGCGATTAGTAAATCTTGGCTGCGCAACGGGACATCCTAGTTTTGTAATGTCTAGCTCCTTCACAAATCAGGTTCTTGCACAAATTGAAATGTTTACTAAATCTACTGAATATCCTGTCGGTGTTTATATTTTACCTAAAAAACTGGATGAAGAAGTTGCGAGACTTCATTTAGAAAAAATAGGTGCAAAATTAACAAAACTCACAAAAGATCAGGCAGAGTACATTGGTGTGGATATTGAAGGACCGTTTAAGTCCGATCATTATCGGTACTAAAAAATGAGAAAAATTAAACTTAAAAAAAATTGAGCATCTCATGAGAGAAAAAATATTAAGCTTTGAGCTTTTTCCACCAAAAAGTGAAAAGGGCTTTTCAGATTTAAAGAAGGCTGTAGGTAAACTTAATGAAAAAGAGGTTGCTTTCTTCTCTTGCACCTATGGTGCGGGTGGGTCAACGCAAGAAACAACTTTTGCTACAGTGGATTGGTTAAGATCGCAAAAAATCAATACGGCACCCCACCTTACATGTATTGGAAATACAATAAAAGAAACCATAAATATTTTAAATCGCTATAAAAAACAAGGAATCGAACGTATTGTTGCTCTGCGTGGAGATCGGCCCTCTGGATCCGGTGTAAGTAGTGGTGATATGAGCCATGCTAATGAATTAGTAAAATTAATAAGAGAGGAATTTGGAAGTCATTTCCATATCGAAGTTGCTGCTTATCCAGAAATGCACCCACAAGCTTCTAGCTTTGAAAATGATATAGAAAATTTTAAACGCAAAATAGAAGCAGGTGCTAATAGTGCGATAACACAATATTTTTACTCAAAAGATGCATACAGTAGATTTGTTGATCAATGTACAAGTTTAGATATAAATGTGCCTATTGTTCCAGGAATTATGCCAATAACAAACTTTCACAATCTAAAAAGATTCTCTGCAACATGTGGAGCAGAAATACCTAGATGGATTTGTAAGCGACTTGAGAGCTTTGGTGATGATGTAGAAAGTATAAAACAATTTGGCGAGGAAGTTGTTTCAGAATTATGCGATCATCTTCTATCGGACGACGCACCTGGTTTGCACTTTTATACGATGAATAAATCAGCGCCCACTCTAGCATTGTGGAACAACTTAAATCTTTAAAAAAAATTATAAGAAATGCGAAATAACCGTATCCTTATAAAATCCAAAATTAATTGCAAAGAAACAATCACTGTTGCTGGAGATGCTTTCAGACACTTAATTCATGTTTTAAGATTAAAAACAGATGATACTTTTATTGCCTTCGATGGGAGCGGGAACGATTATTTTGCTCGTATAGAAAAAATCTTTAAACAAAATTGTATAGCTAGAATTGAAAAAATTTCTCATTCAGAAAAAAAAGTAGGCCTTCATATAGGCTTAGCAATCGGTATTTCAAAAAGCACAAAAATGGATTTTATTATACAAAAAGCGGTCGAGTTAGGAGTGGTCAATATCGCTCCGCTCTTTACTGAGCATAGTCAAATTAAATTAAAGGAGAGTCGATTACAAAATAAAATGCAACGTTGGGAAACTATTATTAATAGTGCATGTGAGCAATCAGGTCGCAGCCTAATACCCAAGTTATCTTTACCAGTTAATTTTATAACTTGGCTACAAAATTTTAAAGGAATGGGAGTTTTACTTGACTCTCAAGGTGATTTTTCACCAAACAATATCCCAAAACCCTCAGAAAATTTAAATATTCTTGTTGGTCCCGAGGGTGGCTTATCAGAATTTGAAAAAAAAGAAGCAAAAAAATATGGTCTAATGAGTATGCGTCTTGGGCCGAGAATTATGAGAACCGAAACAGCTCCAATTGCTGCCATATCTGTTTTTCAAAGTTTATGGGGTGATTTTAATTAGATTTACTTGAATTATTTTTTCTTATTTCATAAAAAACATAGGATAAAAAAATGTCGATTTCCATCGCTGTAATAATGGACTCAATTTCATCAATAAATATTGCAAAGGACAGCACCTTTGCGATGCTTCTAGAGGCTAGTAAAAGGAATTGGAATATCTTCTATATGGAGCAAAGAGACTTGTTTACAAAAAATGGTAGGACTTTTTCAACAGCAAGGCCAATTCAAGTAAAAGAAGACTTAAATGATTGGTATGCACTAGCTAAATCTGAGACTATGCCATTAGATGAATTTGATATTATCTTAATGCGCAAAGATCCCCCCTTTGACATTGATTACATTTACACTACCTTTCTATTAGATCAGCCAGCAGAGCATGGGGTTCTAATAGTAAATAATCCAAAATCATTAAGAAATACAAATGAGAAATTAATAATTAGTTTATTTCCTGACTTATGCGTACCTACTATTGTGTCGTGTATGAAAAGTAAAATTGATGCTTTTATCGAAGAACAAAAAGAAATAATAATTAAACCGCTTGATGGTATGGGTGGTCACTCAATTTTTTACATTAATCAAAATGATAGTAATAGAAATGTAATTCTAGAAAATTTAACATTAAATGAAAAAAAATTTGTGATGGCGCAGCGCTATATACCAGAAATAAAAGAAGGAGATAAAAGAATACTTATAATCGATGGCAACCCTATTCCTTATGCCCTAGCTAGAATACCTCAAGAAGGAGACCCAAGAGGAAATTTAGCAAAAGGAGCTTTAGCAAAGGGCATTGAGTTAAGTGAAAGAGATAAATATATAGTCGATTCAATTACCCCTTTTTTAAAGAGAGAAGGAATTATTTTTGCGGGAATAGATGTAATAGGAAAATATTTAACGGAAATAAATGTCACTAGCCCTACCTGCATTCGTGAATTAGATAAAATTTATAATATGAATATAGCTAAAAATCTTCTTGACTGCCTAGAAAAAAAAATCTCCCATGAAAAATAAATTTTCTACTGCAAAATTTTTGGCTACTATCTTAATAATATTTAGTTCTCTAATTACCACATCTTGCACAAAAGAGAAAAATACAAAAAGCTTCCGTTTACTTTCTTTTGGTACTTACATAGATGTTGAAATCTATAATATTAGTTATAAGAAATTAAAAAAAATACAAAATCAATTGCAGGCCGATTTTCAATTGATGCATAAAGCTTGGCATTCGTGGAATCCTGGTCCGCTCGGCCGAATAAACTTCTTTTTGAGGGAAGGAAGAAAAGTTGCTGCTGCACCTTCTGTTATTCCTTTATTAAAACTCTCTCGATCTCTTGCAGAACAAAGTGATTATCTTTTTGACCCTGGAATAGGTGTTCTTATAAATATTTGGGGTTTTCATAAAAACGAGACTGTATCTCAAAAACCACCAAGTGCATTGCTTATTAAAAAATGGCTTAAAAATAGACCAAGTATTCGAGATATTGATATAGATGGATTTCATATTTCGTCTGCAAAAAAAGGAGTGAGGCTAGATTTTGGTGCGATTGGTAAAGGATATGGCGTTGACCAAGCAATCGATAGGCTACGAGAATTAGGAGTAAATAACGCCATAGTAAACGCAGGAGGTGATTTAAAAGTTATCGGCAAAAAAGGGGGGGACCTATGGCGAATTGCTATTAAGGACCCTAAAACAAGTAGTCCAATTGCTATTTTATCGGCAAAAAGTGGCGAGGCAATTTTTACTTCTGGCAATTACCAAAGAGGTTTCTTATGGAAAAATAAATGGTATCACCACTTGCTAGATCCCAGGACCGGTTATCCTGCGGTTGGGGTAAGATCGGTAACTGTTATTCACCAAAATGCGGCCACAGCTGATGCAGCCGCTACAGCTTTATTCGTGGCGGGTACAGATAATTGGCAAAAAATTGCAAAAAAAATGGGTATAAAATATGTATTTATTATTGACAGTAAAAATAATATTCATATGAATCCAAGAATGCAAAAAAGAGTTGAAATAGAAAAAGATTTTGTAAATATATTTATAAGTGATTCTTTGTAAAATTTTGAACTAATACTTAAATGGAAAGATATGAGGAATATATGGGGACTTTTTTAGGTTTTGATTATGGCACTCATAAAATTGGTGTTGCAGTTGGTCAAATAGTCACAAAAAGTGCCAATCCATTGGTCACGCTTAGCAATGTTAAAAATAAACCAGATTGGGAAAAAATAGAAATACTCATAATGGAATGGAAACCTCAGGCTTTAATAATAGGGCACCCATACGAAATGACAGATAAAGAAGCAAGTAATGCGAAAAATGCAAAAAGATTTTCCAGGCAACTATATGAACGATTTCACCTTCCAGTTCATCTTGTTGATGAGCGTCTAACAACTCGCGATGCTTGGGTACAATTAGGAAAAGATGCAATAAAGGATCAGACTAAGGTAGACTCTTTTGCAGCAAAATTAATATTAGAGACTTGGTTACAATCAAATTGAGATTATAAAAAATGTCTGAACTACGAACCTTTATGAGCCATGACGCGATCCTAGATCTTATCGATGGTATGTCTTTTGAATTAGTAAAACTTTTAAATGATGCCGGCATAAAGAATCCCTCTATGATTGGTATTCATACAGGGGGGGCTTGGATAGCAAATCATCTTCATAAAAAGCTCAAAATAAAGGAGCCATTAGGCCTATTAGATATAAATTTTTATCGCGACGATTTCACACACAGCGGGGTAAATCCGCAAGTAAAACCATCTAGTATCGAGTTTGACGTGGAAGATTGCTCTATTATCTTAGTTGATGATGTCATTCAGAGCGGCAGAACTATCAGAGCTGCTATGAATGAAATCTTTGACTTTGGGAGGCCAAAATCAATAATTTTAGTCAGTTTAATTGAGAGGAGTGGTCGGCAACTGCCCATACAGCCTGATATTGTGGGTCTTCGTCCGCCTCTCCAATTAGATGAACACATCAGGCTAAATGGCCCAGATACCTTGAGTCTTGAAATTAGTCGATCAAAACAGCCGCGCAACGACTGACAAACTGTTACACTATCATCTGATGGTGAGTAAAAAAGAAAATAATATTCAGCTTAATAAAGACGGAAGGCTCCGTCATTTTCTTACTATTGAAGGCCTGAATAAGGACCTCTTGCTTCAAATCCTCGATACAGCAGAATCATTCGCAGCATTACCCGGACGCCTAGTAAAAAAAGTTCCTGCACTAAGAGGCAGGGTTATCACCAATTTATTTTTTGAAAATAGCACTCGTACTCGAACCACTTTCGAATTAGCAGCAAAAAGACTATCAGCAGATGTTCTAAATTTTGATGTAAAAACATCAGCAACAAGTAAAGGGGAATCTCTTTTAGATACATTGAGAAATATTGAGGCGATGCATAGTGAAATGTTTATCGTGCGTCACAATCAATCTGGTGCAGCTCATTTTATTGCCGAGCATGCATCGAAAGGTGTTAGTGTTATTAATGCGGGCGATGGAAGACATGCTCATCCAACACAAGCAATGTTGGATATGTTTACTATAAGAAAATTCAAGCCCGACTTCACTCCTCTTAGAGTAGCAATTGTTGGCGATATACTTCATTCAAGAGTGGCAAGATCACAGATAATTGCATTGAACACTCTTGGTGTGACTGAAGTGCGAGTGATTGGTCCCCGAACTTTAATTCCAACGGATGCTAGGTCTCTTGGAGTACATGTTTACCATAGCCTAGAAGATGGCTTAAAAGATGTCGATGTAATAATTACCTTAAGGCTACAAAACGAGAGAATGGATGGTGCATTACTGCCAAGCGAAGATGAATATTTTCAACTATATGGACTAACAAATTCTCGGCTAAAAATCGCTAAACCTGATGCAATTATAATGCATCCAGGCCCAATGAATCGTGGAGTAGAAATGGATTCAGAGATAGCCAATAGTCCTAATTCAGTTATTTTGCAGCAAGTAAGCTATGGTATTGCTGTACGAATGGCAATAATGTCACTATGTATGCAAACACATAGTAAAATTGGAGAGTAATCTTGAGTATTTCGATACTTAATGGCCATGTCATCGATCCTGCCAATAATATTGATGAAATCAATAATATTCATATAGATGGTGAAAATATTTTAGCTATTGGTGATTCACCAAAAAATTTTAAACCAAAAGAAACTATCGATGCTTCAAATTTAATTGTTATGCCAGGAATAGTTGATATTGCCGCAAGTCTAAGAGAGCCAGGTTATACCGCAAAAGGTACTCTTGAAAGCGAGACACTTGCAGCCGCAAAAGGAGGAATTACAACGATAATATGCACGCCAGATACAGATCCGGTAATTGATACTCCAGCAGACATTGAATTTATTCACCGAATGGCAAGAAAATTACAACAAGCAAGAGTTCTGACAGCAGCCGCACTAACAAAAAATTTAGAGGGCAGTCAACTCTCGTCAGTAGCAGCTTTGAAATCAGCTGGATGTGTAGCTCTAAGTAATGCACGAAAACCCCTGGCGAATACTTTAGTTGAACGAAGAGCTTTGGAGTATGCAGCAACTTTTGATATGACAGTTTTCCTACGACCAGAGGATATGCATTTACGGGCTGGCGGTTGTGCTCATGAGGGAGTAATTTCTACACGATTAGGCTTACCCGGAATACCTAGCGCAGCAGAGACTGTAGCAGTAGCCAGAGATCTTGCCTTAGCAAAACACACAGGAGCTAGAATACATTTTAGATCTTTATCAGCTGCAGGATCCGCTGCTATGTTAAAAGAGGCACAATCAGCTAAATTACCGGTTAGTGCAGACGTAGCCATACATCAATTACACTTAACTGAAATGGATATCGAAAACTTTGACTCGCGTTGTCATGTATCTCCACCTTTAAGGAGTCAAAAAGATAGGGAGGCTTTACGTGAGGCAGTTTCAAATGGGAGTATTCAGGCAATTTGCTCTGATCACCAACCACACGAGCTTGATGCCAAAAATGCTCCGTTCCCTGATACAGAACCAGGAATTTCCGGCTTTGAAACATTATTAGCGCTTACATTACGATTAGTTGATGAGGATGTATTATCTTTACCAGATGCGATTGCAAGAGTAACAAGTGGTCCAGCAGATTTACTGGGGCTTCCATATGGAAGATTAAATATTGGACTACCTGCTGATATTTGTATATTTGATCCAAAAGCATATTGGAGATTAGACCAAAATAAACTTTTGAGTGAAGGAAAAAATACCCCATTTGAGGGTTGGGAATTTAGAGGATCGATCACCCATACTATATTTAATGGAAGAATAATAAACATAAAGCTCAAATCATATTAAAAATTATGTCAAATTCAAATCGTCATGTAGTAGTGCTTGGTGCAAGTCCAAAAGAAAATAGATATTCAAATAAAGCAGTGAAGTTACTTATAAAAAATGGATTTTCTGTTACCCCTATTCATCCAAATTTCAGTGAGATTGAGGGCCTAAGAGTCCTAAAAGATCTTAATCAAATTGAAAATTCTATAGATACCCTAACTTTATATATAAACGAAAAGAAAATAGAAAAAGAAGTAAATCAGATTATTTCATCAAAACCAAAAAGGGTTATATTCAATCCAGGGACAGAGTCAGACGTCCTAAAAAAAGCTCTTGATAGTAATGGAATAGAGTGGATTGAAGCTTGTACGTTAGTAATGTTAACAACAAAAAGTTTTTAAAAAAATGACCGGGGATCTTAAAAAAAAATCAAAAAAATCCCCTTATATAACCAAAGATGGGTATAGAACTTTACAAGATGAAAATAAACTTTTGTGGAAAAAAAGAAAAGAGGTTGTTAAGCATTTAGCTGACGCGGCGGCTGAAGGAGATCGCTCAGAAAACGCAGAATACATATATAGGAAAAAACAACTTCGAGAAATTGATAAACGAATATTATTTTTACAAAAAAGAATTCCCATACTTAAAGTAATTGATGAAAAACCCAAAAATAAAGATAAAGTTTTTTTTGGGGCATGGGTTACACTAAACGATAAAAACAACGATTTAAAATGTTATCGCATAGTGGGAGCTGATGAATTTGATGCGAAAAAAAATTGGATAAGTATTGACTCCCCAATAGCTAAGGCTCTCCTCCAGAGGAAAATTGGGGAAAATATTAAAATTAAATTACCTGATGGGTATATAAAATTTGAAATAAAAAAAATTGTATATTAATTATATTTATTTAAATTAATAAATCGAAAATAGCAGCAAAGAGATACGCTACACTAAAGATTATGAGGCCAATGCTCCATACACCTAACCAAATAATTCGACCTTTTATTGAAAGAAAAAATAAAATAAAACCAACAACCAAAGCTATGGAAACCGTAAGATTAAGCATGAAGTGTAATCCATCTGATTGAGAATAGATTTGCAGATCTTGTGAGGTCTTTTCGATTATATCTTGGTTGTAGCGCATTTCTTGATCTATGTGTAAAAATGATTTTTTATTGTAAAACAAATTGAAGTTTAATATGAGTTCAAAAAAATACTATTTTTTTATTTTAGGATGGATATGCGTTGCATTAGGAATACTTGGAATATTTCTACCATTAATGCCGACCACTATTTTTCTCATTATTGCGGCTTGGGCATTTGCACAATCATCCCCAAGATGGCATCGATGGCTTAGAGAGCACCCACGTCTCGGACCCACCATCAGCGCATGGGAAGAGCACCGAGCTATGCCAAAAAAATCAAAGATAATGGCTTGGTTGGCTTTACTTTTATCCTTTTCAATTACTGCATTCTTACTTGGACCATTATCGGTAGGGGCCATAGTGGCTGGTATTTGTATTATAGGTGTTTCCATATATATCGCGCGAATACCAACACTTGAAGAAAAAAATAATAAGTAATTATGGCAAAGTATTTATAATTGAGGTGTTTATTTCCTGTGTTTATCTAATTCCGGCACTTCGTCGTTTCCACCTTTACTCCAGGGGTGGCACCTAATCAGCCTTCTGAAGGTTAGCCATAAACCACGAATTATCCCCCAACGCTCCAAGGCCTGAATTGCGTAAGTAGAGCAGGTTGGGTGAAATCTACAAGAATTTGGCATCACTGGGCTAATAAGTATTTGATAAAAACGAATGAGTTTTATAAAAAATATTTTTAGCATAGTAATTAAAAAAAATTATATTTATCTTCCTATTTGCCCATTTTGACGCGCATAATTAAATAGTTCGTGAGATCTATTATCTCTTGATAAGTCCTTACCTGTTCTGTTTTGTATTTTCTATTAACCACTATTTTGGGAACGGACCGAATCTTATACACTTCCATTAATTTCTCCGCCTGGTCTATTTTTGCCTTTACGGCAAAGGAATTCATCGCAGACCTAAAATCACTGATATCTATACCTCTTTCTTCTAAAAAAATTTCTATGGATTCAATGTTCCGAAGACTATTATTCCTAACATGAATTTCTTCAAAAAGATCACTATGAATATCTTTTTTGACGCCTAATGCTTCTAAAGAGTAAAAAGTTCGAGCATGCAAGTTTGCAGGTCCCCCAAAAATTGCGGGAACTTTTTGAAAAGATATATTTTTAGGTTTATTTTTTAACCAATCAGCTAAATATGGTTCAAATTGAAAACAGTGGGGACATGAGTACATAAAAAACTCTATGACTTCAATTTTTTTTGATTTTGTATTCTCTATGAAATTTTTTTCTAATATCGAATAGTTTATATCTTTTTTGAAGTCAGCTGCCATTATCAGTGGAGCACAAAAGATTACACAAAAGGTCGCTAGTATTTTAATTGATTTCATTCTCGAATCTCTTTGAATTTAACTGAGTAATTATTCTGCTATGACCTGAAAATGAGAATATACCAATGATTTTCTATTGCAAACCTTGGATATATTGAGCAACAGCTTTTATTTCTGCATCAGACATCTTTGCTGCAACTCCACGCATCATTCTACTGGCATCATTTGCCCTTTCTGACTTTTTAAATTTATGTAGTTGATCGACTGTATATTCCGCATATTGACCACTAAGTTTTGGGAACTTGGCTTGCGGGTTACCTGAGCCTCTAGGACCATGACATGCTGCACATGCTGCTACACCTGAGGCAGCATTGCCTGCCCTATATATCAATTGCCCCAACTCTACCTGTTCTTTGTCAGCTGCGCCTGTAGAGCCGTTTTGGCTTGCGTAAAAAGCAGCAATATCAGCTATATCGTCGTCTGTTAACATCGCCGCCATAGCATTCATTGTTGCATTTTTTCGCTTGCCTGCTTTGTATTCATTAAGCTGTTTTACGATATAAGCCTCGCCCTGTCCGGCAAGCTTAGGGAAGGCGGGTGCAAGGCTATTCCCATCAGCACCATGACATCCAGAGCAAGCTGCAGATTTAGCTTTTCCAAGACCAGCATCCCCTGCCATTAATTGTTGGCTGAAAGTGCATAGCAAAAAAACAAGACCGACAAAAACACCCTTCTTCATATTTAAACTCATACAATAAACATAAATACGCTACAACCGTAAATTATAAGGAAACTAAGACGATCGTGCTAATAATTTACAAAAATAGAAACCATCACTGATTAAGACAAGAAATTTTAAGAATATTTCCATTTATATTTCATCATGAGCAAATTCAATGAATCATAAGAAAATCTTAACAATAGTGGCCGTTGACAAAGAAAACCCCCCTTTGGAAGCTTAATTTTACACTCAAAAGAGAGGAATTAACGAAACAAGTATTCCAATATCTACAAATTCAAAGACAAAGCCTGACGTATACTCAGGAAGTTTTTACCATAAATCTAGATTAATCTGGCAAAATTAACATCTTAGATAAAGCATTGGTTATTATACAATTATTTGCAATACAACTAAATAAGAGACTAATAAATTTCACGCGATCAATTTAAACTAGATATCGTTTATAGATCGCGAATACAATAGGATCAAAGAATTTTCAAAATTGAGGTAGATCCAATGGCAGACTGGATAGAAGGTCAAATCAAGCAAAAAATTATGTGGAATGATACTCATTTCTCTTTACATATCGAATGTGATCGCTCTGAGTTTATAGCCGGTCAATTTATTAGAGTCGGATTAGATGTTGATGGTGAGAGATTGGCCAGGCCATATTCCTGTGTAAATCCCCCTGATAAACCAGGCGTAGAAATATTTTTTAACACTGTACCTGAGGGGCCCTTAAGCAATAGACTCGCAAAATTGAATGAGGGTGAGTCGATTTGGTTAGGTGATGCAATACATGGATTTCTTACATTGCCCCAAGTCCCTTCCGATGCCGAAAATTTATGGTTGATAGCAACAGGTACCGGTGTTGGGCCCTTTCTGTCTATCTTACAAACTCCAGAGGCTTGGGATAGATTCAAAAAAATTACCTTAGTATATGGGTTGCGACATTTGTCAAACTTCTGCTACTCGGACCTAATTGAAATATTGAAATCAAAGCAACCAGAAAAACTTAGGGTCATTCCATGCGTTACTGGAGAAATACCTCCTGATGGTTACAATGGAAGAGTCACTGAAGCAATACAAAATGGTAAACTAGAAGAGCTTTCAAATTGCAAAATTAATGTTGATACAAGTCACTTTATGCTTTGCGGAAATCAAGCGATGATTAAAGATGTGAGTGAAATACTGGGAGAGCGTGGGTTAAAAAAACATATGAGACGAGATCCTGGGCAAATAAGCAGCGAAAAATATCATTGAATCAAAAGCTTCTCTTAACCATAGGTTTTAGTGCCTAATTATTTAATGAGAATTCTCAGCTTTATGCTTAGCCCTAATGAACTCGCTGTGAGGAACATACAGAAGATCAGATATTCGACGAATCAAATGCTCCTCATAATGATGTATTTCACCATCACTCCAAGCTATTTTCCATAAATCTAATACTAATTTGTATTTTTTATCTTTATCAAAATTTTTATTTATTATATTAATTTGCTCATAGAGTGAAGCAGACAAATCTGATTCTTTACCTGCAATAGCTATTAAGTCATTGAGTGTATTCTCGTCTAATGACCAATTTTCTCTTAAAATTTTTTCCAAACGACGCATCTCTACTTCTTCTAATTCATGGTCTGATTTTGCAATTTCAAAAAATAAAATTGCCGCTGCTAAATGTAGATTTTTTTCATTTAACTCATCAGTCGACTTTATCTCTTCGGAATCAAATATTTCTTTTAATCTTTTTAACATTTCAATAATTTACTCATTTAGTTGTTTTGGTGTAATTCCTACTAGCCAACCAAATACCTAACAGTAGAATTGCGAGGCTACCGTGTTCATGATGAAGAGTGGTATTGAATAACCCTCCGATTGTTACAGCACAAAAAGCTGAAAGCGCACCTCCCCAAGCCGCTACCTCATGGAGGCTTTTCTCTTTAGAGGGCCTATCTTTTGCCAGCAAAAACAACCAGTATATTAATATCAAAAAAAGTGGTGTAAACCCTATTATTCCACGTTCAGCCAATGTATTTGCATAGATATTATGAGCATGTGGACCAACATAATATTTCTGCTCAGAAAAAGGTAGGCCAAAATTATTAGCGATATTTTTCAATTTTTCTTTCGTCATAAAATCACCCAGGTTTTCTAAACCTACACCTGAAATAGGGTAAGCTCGCCATATCAATAACCCCGAGTTTATAGATCGAGCTCTTGAACTCATATTTATAATTCCACTGTCATAAATTTTCCCTAATTTTTTAACCACAGGAAGATCATTAGCGTAAGCAATGCTAAACATTATTACGGTAAAAAGAATTAAATAAGTTAATAAATTTTTATAAAGATATTTAAGCGCTAGGGCAAATAGAGGCGTAAATATCAAAAAAAGTGGCAGAATTGAGCCTCTAGATTCAGTTTGTATAACAAAATAAAAAAAGATAGATACGCCAAAAAAAACAGATACCCTCTGAACCCAATTAAAATTCTTCCAAAAAGATACACCTAAAGATAAAGCTAGCCCACTAATAATTGCATAATAAATTGCACTGTGATTTATATGTCCCACTGAGTAGAGATTAAAATACTTTCCATCTAGTAAGTAGAAACTGTAAATAGCGCCAAAAAAAGTGGAGCCTAATATAAGAACTAATAAAGCAGTCAAGACCCGATGATTATACTGCGATCTATATACTAACCAGCCAACACTTATATATCGGAGTAAATCAAGAGAGCCATCCCATTCATTTAATCCTTGATTAGATATTGCAGCTACCAAAAATCCCGATAATACCCAAATGAAAAAAAGAAGGTCCCATAAAGACCATGAGAATCTTGATTGACTGAATACAAGACGATTGAAAACCCATACCACTATATAGGTTACATAAAATATATTCTTAGGGGCCTCAAAAGAAGGTAAACTTACGATGAAAATAGATAAACAAAAAAGTTCAACAAGTCTAGCTCTATAAAAAAGTATATTTTCAGTAATACCCATAAAATTACATAAGTATTTCATTCGACTATTTTGAATTTTTTGCATTGTAAGAGATTTATCGGAATGGGATAGCTTAAAACATTAAAGTATAGGCTTATTTATTTTAAAAAAAAATGTAAATCTAAATAGATTTATATATTTCAGCCCCTTCATTTTTAAATTGTTCAGCTTTCTCTTTCATTCCCTCCTCCACAGCAATATCTATGTCTTGAAGCTTTTTGTTGTTAGCATATTCGCGAACATCTTGTGTTATCTTCATAGAGCAGAAATGTGGGCCGCACATAGAGCAAAAATGAGCAACTTTTGCAGAATCCTTAGGAAGGGTTTCATCATGATATTCGCGCGCTTTCTCTGGATCGAGACCCAAATTAAATTGATCCTCCCATCTAAACTCAAACCTTGCTTTAGATAGTGCATTGTCTCTTATTTGAGCGCCTGGCAAGCCCTTTGCCAAATCAGCAGCATGAGCTGCGAGCTTGTAAGTAATAATGCCTTCTCTTACATCATCTTTATTAGGAAGACCGAGATGCTCTTTAGGTGTCACATAACAAAGCATTGCACACCCATACCAACCAATGTTAGCGGCTCCAATGCCCGAGGTAATGTGATCATATCCTGGTGCTATATCAGTTGTAAGTGGTCCCAGTGTATAAAAAGGAGCTTCAAAACAATCACGAAGCTCTTTATCCATATTTTCTTTGATCATTTGCATTGGCACATGACCAGGGCCCTCTATCATTACTTGGACATCATGCTGCCAAGCAATTTTTGTAAGTTCTCCCAAAGTTTCTAACTCTCCAAATTGCGCAGCATCGTTAGCATCAGCAATTGAACCTGGTCGTAATCCATCTCCAAGAGAAAATGACACATCATACATCTTCATAATTTCACAAATATCTTCGAAATGTTCATATAGAAAATTCTCTTTATGATGCGCTAAACACCACTTAGCCATAATCGAGCCACCTCTTGAAACAATTCCTGTTACTCGATCTGCTGTGAGTGGAATATACCTCAACAAAACACCAGCATGGATCGTAAAATAATCAACGCCCTGTTCTGCTTGCTCGATCAAGGTATCTTGGAATATTTCCCAAGTAAGGTTTTCCGCCTTTCCATTTACTTTTTCTAAAGCTTGATATATTGGTACCGTTCCGATTGGCATTGGAGAATTTCTTAAAATCCACTCGCGAGTCTCATGAATGTTTTTTCCGGTCGATAAATCCATAAGGGTATCTCCGCCCCATCTGGCGGACCAAGCCATTTTTTCTACTTCTTCTTCTATGGAGGATGTTACCGCTGAATTTCCTATGTTTGTATTAATTTTAACTCGAAAATTACGACCGATTATCATAGGCTCTAATTCTGGATGATTTATATTTGCTGGAATAATAGCCCGCCCATGTGCAACTTCATTGCGAACAAACTCAGCTGTAACTTCTTGTGGCAATTTAGCTCCATAATCTATGCCATCGTGTTGTTTTAGAAGTTTTCTATATCTCTCATCGTTTCGAAATTCATCAAGGCGCTGATTTTCTCTGATAGCTACAAATTCCATTTCGGGTGTAATAATTCCATTACGTGCATAATGCATTTGAGACACATTTTTTTTGAACTTTGCTTTCAAAGGCGCATGTATATGTTCGAATCGCAAGTGAGCTAACTTCTCGTCATTTTGCCTATTTTTTCCATAGTTTGAGGTAGGTCCCGGTAATTCTTCTGTATCTTTCCTATCAGAAATCCATTTTTTTCTGATGCATGGTAAGCCTTTTCTAAGATCGATAGAGATACTCGGATCTGTGAAAGGACCGGAAGTATCGTAAACACATATGGGTGGATTTTTTTCCTCTCCAAAATTAGACGGAGTTGGAGATTGTGTGATTTCTCGCATGGGAACTTTGAGGTCTGAACGTGATCCATTTATAAAAACTTTCTTCGACTTAGGAAAAGGTCGAGTAATTTCCTCAGATAATTCTGTTGTCTTTTTTATAAATTCGTCTGGTATTGCACTCATCGAACGGCCTCCTATGAAAAAGGAAGCATAACTTTTAGTCAGCTTCCCTACACCAGTATTAACTGGATCAGGTTTTAAGGGTATATCTCAGCCACACTTTTGTAGCACCCCTAGCTCATATCAATACCCTATCCAATGGACTGAATTATTTCAAGCATAGTTATACCTAATATGTCCACCTTATCCGATAAATTTAGATATTTTTTAGCCAAATGTGGGCTATTTTATTAATTTGAATTATCCGCATTTTAATTCAATAGAAATAAGTGCGAATATTCTTTGCCCCCTTTAGTTAAAGTAAAGTTTAAGAATCCTCCTTTTAAAAACTATAAGAATCTCAACAAAGACCCTTGCTAGTTAGTCAAATTCGGCTTAGCCTACCTGCCGAATAGTAATTTTTTAGGAGAAAAAATGTCCTCTTATTCAAAGGAAAATGCTCGATTCAATATGATAGAACAACAAATTCGTCCATGCGAAGTCATTGATACAAGAGTCTTGGAGACTCTCAAAAATACGCCAAGAGAGCTTTTTGTTGGAAATGATTATCAAGAATTAGCATTTGCAGATATCCATATTCCCCTGAGAGATGGAAATGTGATGATGAAGCCTATGCAAGAAGGGATAATGTTGCAGGCACTGGATATACAGATAGGAGATAAAGTGCTAGAGATTGGAACAGGTAGTGGATTCATAACTGCATGTCTACTGGCACTTGGTGGAGAAGTGACAAGCTATGAAATAGATTTTAATCAAAATGAAACCGCTCGGAGAAATTTAAAAGAAGCTGGCTTTGAAAAAGCTGATCTAATTATTGGCGATATATTTCAAGCAAACCTAATAAAAGAGAAAGAAAAATTTGATGTAATTGCTCTAACAGCATCTATACAAAACGATGCGGAATTATTTACAAATTTATTAAAAAAAGGTGGGAGGCTATTTTTTATTCATGGAAAAGAGCCCGTTATGTCAGCAAGCCTGATAACTAAGGGTGATGATGGTGAATTGATAAAAAAAGACTTATGTGAAACCTTATTACCTCCTCTGGAAAATGAACCTTTAGAAAAAGTTTTTAAATTTTAATAAAAATGAAAGAAAGCAAATGTATCCTGTTAGACCGTGATGGTGTTATTAATTTTGATAGGCCCGAATCTGTTACAAAAATAAATTCCTTTGTGCCCATAGATTCTAGTTTAGAGGCTATTAGACTTTTACATGAGGCAAATTTTAAAATTATTGTTATAACAAATCAGGCTTGTGTAGGTAGAGGGGATTTAAGTATAAAAATGTTAAATCAAATTCATGAGTTATTGCAAAAAAAATTGGATTATAAAATTCATGATTTTTTTATATGTACCCATACAGACGAGGATAATTGTAATTGCAGAAAACCAAAACCAGGATTAATTTTTGAAGCTCAAAAAAAATGGGGTTTTAAAATGAGAGAAACTTTCCTGGTCGGTGATGCTCAAAGAGACATTCAAGCTGCTCATAATGCAGGCTGCAAACCAGTTATTGTCGAGACAGGAAAGATAACAAGAGAAACAAAAGATCTTCCAAAAGTTCCCATTTTTAAGGATCTTTTAGATTTTACATATCAACTTATATAAAAATGATGTTAAGTAATATACAAGAATTTTCATCATTTCAATTGAATGAGCATCTAAAAAACAATGACCCTCTTCTTTTAGATGTCAGAGAGCCATGGGAGTTTGAAATTTGCAGATTAGAAGGATCTACTTTAATCCCAATGGGCCAGCTAATAGCAAATCTTAGTAATTTAAAAAAAGAACGAGAAATAGTCGTTATCTGCCATCATGGAATAAGAAGTAGACGTGTTTGTCATTTTTTAAAATCTCAGGGATTTGAAAAGATAATTAATCTTAAAACTGGATTAGATGGATGGGCTAAAGAGATTGATAAAGAAATGAGGACTTATTAATTAGAAAAATTGATTAGTCTCTCAACTTGCTTATACAGCTTTTTAAGTGCTCCTTTATTTTGATCTACAACTTTTCTACCTGATTCACCCGCTAAAGAGCGAATACTTGCATCACCCAACCATAAACTTAAAAGTTGACTAAGTGTTTCGATATTTTCAACTTTTTTTGCTGCACCACAATTTAACAAAATGTCGCTGATTAATGAGAAATTATATGTATTTGGTCCAAAACATGTAGGAATACCCTGGGCGGCTGCCTCCAGCATGTTATGGCCACCATTCATACTTAAACTGCCCCCAATAAATGCAACATCAGATGCTCCAAGCAAAATATTTAATTCACCCATTGTATCAGCGAGATAAACTTTTGCAGTATCGATTGGTTTTCCAGTCGAACGTCTCACAAAATCAAATTTATAACGCTTTATTAAAAAAGCAACTTTATCGAATCTATCGGGATGTCTAGGGACTAAAACAAGAAGAGCATTTGAATATTTCTTTAAAAGTATTTTGTGAGCATTTAGAATTATTTCTTCCTCGCCATCATGTGTACTTGCTGCAATCCATACTGGCCTACCCATCCATGATCGCCGCATTGCCTCTGCCTGCTCTTCAATACTTGCGGGAATGTCAATATCAAATTTAATGCTTCCAGTAACAGATATATTTCTTTCATTTACACCAATTTTCAAAAATCGATCAAAATCTTCAATTGATTGCGCTGCAACATAGTCAATTTTAGAGAAGGTATTTTTAATAAAATTTCCAAAAATCATATATTTATTCAAAGATTTTTCGGATAAGCGAGCATTAGCTAATATTGTCTTTATTTCTCTTTTTTTACATTCAAGTAATAAATTAGGCCAAATTTCTGTTTCAACCATTAAAAAAAATTTCGGTTTTAATTTATTAAGAAATCGACTAATTGCCCATGGAATATCATATGGTATATAAACATTAAAGATCTCTTTTCCAAAGGATCTCCGAACCTGATCAGATCCAGTTGGGGTTGTGGTTGTAATAACAATTGGTAAATTTTTGTTATTTTTTAAAATTAACCTTATAAAAGGGGTAATGGCAATCACTTCACCTACCGAAACAGCATGAATCCATATTCCATTAGATTCTGCAGAATTATTAAATACACCTAACCTCTCTAGCCAACGTTCCCTATATGCAGGAATTAATAGACTACGCCAAGCTAGTCGTACAAAAAGAAGCGGTAAGATTAAAGTGAGTATTAATGTATATAAAAATCGAAACAAATCATTTCCCCAAAATTTCTTTGGCAGTGAGGACATTAGTTTTAAGATGGTTTGTATTGACGGTTCCAAAAATAAGAGAATTTACACCAGGCTGGCTAAATATAAATTTCAAAGAATCTTTCAATTCTTCTTTTTTCGATAAGTGGCCACTCATGAGCCCTTTTTTTATTAATACTCCTTTATTCGCTAAATCTGCAGCCTTTAGAACATTTAAATCTTTTTTTTCTTCTAAATTACAAGTTACCATTACAACATCTGTTAGTTCCACTGCTTTAAGACCGCCCTCTAGTGTTTTTGTGGACATTCCAAAAGATCTTATTAAACCCTGCTCTTTTAATGTTTGTAATATATCCAAGGTCTCATGATTTTTTAAAATTTTTAAATCATCTCCATTCGAATGAATTAATACGCAATCTATATAATCGGTTTTAAGTCTTTTTAGGCTATTTTCAACCGTTTCTTTTATTGCTTTTTTACTAAAATCGAAACTAGATTTTCCATCAGCAAATGATTCACCTACTTTAGAGACAATAACCCATTTTTCCCTAGGGCCAGGCAATAAAGAACCAATACGGTCTTGACTATTACCATAAGCTGGAGCTGTATCAAGAATGTTTATACCCAGCTCAGATGCCAATGCCAAAAGATTGGAAATTTCTGAATTCTTTGGTATTTCAAATGGAAACGGATACTTCACTTGTTCATTTCTACCAAATTTTACCGTTCCCAACCCTAATGGGCTCACTAGTATGCCTGTGCTTCCTAATGGCTTTAAATCCATTCTATTTCTCTTTGCCAAGGTAATTGAGATATTGACGGCACAGATAGATCAATTTTGAAAGACTTTTCTTTTATCTGATCGATATTCGATGAAGAAATAAATTTTAATACTTTTTCAGCCAGATTGGGTGCTAGCGTAAGCTTTGTTGGCCAACATGTGACGAGGCCATCGCTTTCTTCAACAAAACTATTATCTGGTCGCATTCCTTTAATATATTTTATTTCTGCTCGAGTAGCTTGAAGACTAGCCCATTGTAACTTATCGAAATTTAACCAAGGTAGAGCGGTCATCAATTCTTTTTTACCGATAGAAATTAATTTTTCACGACTATAGCCAACACCACTTTCCGCTATTTGTCCCCCAACATACCAAATTGTATCTTCCTCCTCATGACTAGTCGTAATTGTCAGCCTTGGTGAGGCATTCATACCTAAATAATGAGCATACAAAGTTGGGAGGTTGCCTTTTAAAAGCAACATATGCAGTGGACGCGTTTGCATTTTTGGTTTTTTATAACCAATTTTTTTTAAAATTTCCTGGTTGCCAAGTCCAGCGGTAAGAATCAATTTCTGGCTTTCAATCTGCTGCCCATTAGGTAATTTCAATGACCAAAAATTATTCTTTTTATCTATAGATGGATTTTCGGATAAGAGAAAACAATGATTTTTAACTTTTTTTGTCAAACTTATTATAAGCGAAAGTGGATCAATAACTGGCTCATTTAGCTTGAATACAACTCCCTTGAATTTTTTTGAATTAAAAGGCTCGGGATAATTTGAACTTAATATTTTTTCAATTTTACTATTCATCATATTTGTAGAGAAAAAATTTGTTAGGCCAGAAATGACAGAATTACTTGACCATAATAATTGATTTTTTGTGTGTACTTTTACATCCGATAAATCAATAATTCCCTTTCCATTTAGACACGAATTCCAAATACCCGGCATACTGCTTATGTTATCTGCTGATTTTGTCCATTTTCCTGTTAAAGCATATTTCGTTCCTCCATGTATTATTCCCTGTGATGCAATCGTTTGCATGCCGCCTAATTCATTTTTCTCAAAAAGAATTGCTTTATATCCTGCCTCAAGTAATTGCGTTAAGGTCCATAATCCAGAGATACCCCCGCCAAAGAGTACAGCATCAAATTTTTGTATATTTGGCTCCATTTAATCTCATCATATAAAAAAAGTGATACTTAATTTTTATGGCTTACGTCTATGGAATCGATAATTTGGCTTGTTGAAATACCTTCTACGTAACATAAAGTCATAACCTTTCCGCCAGCATTTATAACGCAGTCTCTTCCTGGAATCTCATCAACTTTATTATCACCACCTTTTACTAAAAAATCAGGCTCTATGTCACAAATTAATCTTTCGGGTGTTTTTTCATCAAAAGGTACTACCCACGTGACACAGTTAAGGGCTGACAAAACATGCATTCGATTAGATAACGAGTTTATAGGTCTTTTATTTCCCTTTAGTTGTCTTACAGTTTCATCAATATTGACAGCAACTATAAGCCTATCGCCCAATTTTGCAGCCTCTTCCAAGTATTTTATATGGCCTGAATGAAGAATATCAAAGCACCCGTTTGTCATTACAATTTTTTCATTATTTATACGAGATAGTTTTATTTGATGCATTAATTGTTGCTCAGTCATAATTCCATTTTCAGAATTACTTTGAAGGTCAAATTCATTTTGGACTTTTTCTACAGATGTAGTAGCTGTTCCTAGTTTTCCTACAACAATACCAGCTGCAATATTTGCATACTGTACTGTTAAATCAAAAGGTATTTTTGCCGCTGTTCCAACAGCAAGCATCGAGATGACCGTATCACCAGCGCCGGTCACATCAAAAACCTCACGCGCTTGTGCAGAGAGATGATTTATTTCGTTTTCTGAACTTATTAATGTCATACCCTGTTCGCCTTGCGTTATTAGCAAGAAATCGATATTAAGTTGTTTTACTAAAGCAATACCTTTTTCTGATAATTCATTTGAATCTTTACAATTTCCAACAACGGATTCAAATTCTTTTAAATTTGGTGTAATAACTGTTGCTCCATGATACTTTTTAAAGTTGCTTCCTTTTGGGTCTACCAAAACTTTCTTTCCCATTTTTTTTGCAATTTTTATGAGTAAAGATATATTTGATAATGTTCCCTTGTTATAGTCCGAAAAAATAATTACGTCGTTATTAATTAATTCTTTCTCAAATACCTCTGTGATCAATATTGGATTGAAGTCAGGAAATCCATCTTCAAAATCTAACCTTATAATTTGCTGTTGGCGTGAGATAACTCTTAATTTTGATATTGTTGTAAAATTTTTATCTCTAATAAATTTACAAGACACCCCAGATTTTGAAAGTTTGGTGTGTAATTTTTCTGATGCCTCATCTTCTCCTGTAAGTCCAATAAGGGTCACCTGCGCTCCAAGAGCAGCGACATTTAAGGCAACATTACTGGCTCCTCCAGGTCTTTCCTCACCCTGATCAACTTTGATTACAGGAACTGGTGCCTCAGGAGAAATTCTGGTCGTATTTCCATGCCAATACCGGTCAAGCATAACATCGCCGACGACTAGAATTTTTGAATCACTAAAGTTAGGTAATTGCTTCATATTGTCTTTATCTGAGAAATAATAACTAATATTACCATGCTCGTCTTTGTGTGTTGCCCTTTACTTGATACACTTTAGCTGAATATGGATAAAATTCTAACTAAAATTACATCATTCCATCCAAAATTTTGGCTCACCTGGGTTGGATTCGGGCTATTAAGAATATTGGTATTTTTACCATTTGGGCTACTTATGTCATTGGGGAGAATTATTGGTTTTTTTATAAGAAAAACTGCAAAAAGACGTGTAAAAATAGCCCGAGTGAATTTAAAAAAATGTTTTCCTGAATATAAAGATAATCAAATAGAAAAATTAATAATTGATCATTTCTCTTCAATTGGAATGGGAATAATGGATTTTATAATTGCTTGGTGGTGGCCAACAAAAAGAATGGAAAAATTATTAGAAATTGAGGGAGAAGAGAACATAAATCGAGCCTTAAAAGATGGCAAAGGTGTTATTTTCTACTCTGCTCACTTTACATCTTTAGAGGTTGGTTGTCGCATTCCAAAAAGAATAACTGCAATGTCAGCTATGTATCGACCAAACGAAAATCCAGTTATACAAAAATTCTTAGTAAAGAATCGAGAAAGATATTTGGAGAAAACAATACCCCGAGATAATGTAAGAATGATGCTAAAAGTTTTACAAAAAAATAAGGTTGTTTGGTTTGCACCTGATCAGAACTATGGTTTGAAAAATAGTGTTTTCGCAAAATTTTTTAAAATTCCAGCGGCAACAAATATTGCGACTTCACGATTTGCTGAAATAACTGGGGCAAAGGTAGTTCCATTTGTGGTTTTACGTAAGAAAAAAGGTGGCTATAAGATGATAATAGAGCCAAGCCTAGATAATTTTCCAAGTACAGATGTTGAGTTTGATGCAAATAGATTAAATCAATTAATTGAAAATTGGGTGCTATTAGCACCTGAACAATATAACTGGATGCATAGAAGATTTAAAGATAGGCCAGAAAATGAAATGAGTTTTTACCAATGAGAAAGGAGAGGAAACTGATAATTGTAAGGCAAAAATATACGCCCTTTGGTGGAGGAGAAATATTTTTACAACAAGCAATAGGAGCTATCGAGCAATTAGGTATAAATGTGAATATCTTATGTAGAGAATGGGACGATGGAGAAACAAAAAATATAATTAAGATGCCAATTAAAAATAGATTTAGAAAATCAAGAGATAAGTCATTTCACCATAAAGCATGTAGTTACATTAAAAAACAAAAAAACTGTATTGTTCAATCTCATGAGAGAGTTTCTTGTTGCGATATTTACAGAGCTGGTGAGGGTACACATAAGGAATGGCTATCACAAAGAAATCGCAAACGAGGATTTATATCGAAGCTTTTACTAAAATTATCCCCATATCACAGATATACACTGTATTCTGAAAGAAAACTTTTTCAAAGCAAACGTTTAAAAAAAGTTATTTGTAATTCTAATATGGTAAAAAATGAAATAAAAGATCACTTTCATTTGTCCGATGATAAATTAGAAGTAATTTATAATGGCGTCAATCAGAATCGCTTTAGTCCAAAATTAACTGAAAAATATCGCTATAAATTTAGAGAAAAGCTAAAAATCCCAACAAATGCGCTTGTTTTTCTATTTGTTGGGTCTGGATTTGAGAGAAAAGGTATTGATGCACTTTTAAAGTCATTTGCTAAAACAGAAAAAACAAATTGGCTTTTGATTGTCGGTAAAGATAATCGCTGGAAGAAATATGAGAAATTAGCTAAAAAAATGAATATCTCAGAGAGAGTCATTTTCACAGGAGCAAAAAAAAATACTGAGCCTTTTTATGGTATGTCAGATGTCTTTATACTTCCAACGCTGTACGATCCTTTTCCAAATTCTTTATTAGAAGCCATGGCATGTGGCTTACCACCTATAATTTCAAACAAATGTGGTGGTATAGACCTTATAGTTAATAAGAAAAATGGCCTTATAAGCGATTCACTTGACATTGAACAAATTAGTAAAAATATGATGTATTGTTCTGATAGCGAAGTAAGAAAAAATTTAGGAGATGCAGCGCAAAAAACTATACAGAACTTAACATATGAAAAAATGTCGAAGGCCTATGAAAATTTATATAATAATTTAATTCATATTTAAGAAATTTAATTTATGAAATATAGAAATACAATAAAGAAATAAGTTATGGCTAATCCAACCTCACAGACTACCCTGCGTTCAACAGCCTCATCTAAAAAGCTTTTTGTTTTATTATTAAAGCAAGTTAAGCCCTACTGGAAAGCATTTACGATAGGCATCTTATTCATGGTAATACTTGCTCTTACAGAGGCAGGAATACCTGCGTTACTTAAACCTGTGCTTGATGGAACTTTTATCGAAAAAGATGCAAGCTATTTAATTTGGGCCCCCTTAGGAATTGTAATTCTATTTGCTATTAGAGGCCTAAGTAATCTAATAAAACAACTTGCTTTTGCTCAAGTATCTACTCGGGTGGTTTATGATCTAAGGAAGAAAATGTTTCTTCATTTGCTTACACTATCTACGAATTTTTATGATTCTCATGCGACAGGAAACATTTTATCGAAGCTAACTTATGATGTAAATCAAGTAACATCTGCAGGAACTCAAGTCATTACTGTCGCCGTCAAAGACTCTGTTACAGTTATTGCCTTAATAGGCTATATATTTTGGCTTGATTGGCAGTTAGCACTTTTTGTTTTAATTTTAATTCCAATAGTATCTATCGTAGCGATAATTGTTGGCCGTCGATTACGTAAAATAAGTAGATCTTTACAAGTAAAATTTGGTGAATTAACACATGCACTAGAGGAATCACTGAGAGGACATAAATCCGTAAAGATTTTTAATGGGCAAGAATTTGAATATACAAGATTTGAAAAAATTTCAAATTGGGTAAGAAGACTACAGATGAAATATGAAATTGCAGGTGGTGTAAGTGTGCCTATAGTAGAGATGATTGGTGCTTTTACTATGGCTATTGTTTTATATATCGGAACATCCAGAGCAGGAGATTCTGAATTTACTGTGGGGAGTTTTGTGGCCTTTTTTACCGCTCTAGGATTACTAATTTCTCCAATAAAAAGACTGACAAAAATTAATGATCCGCTTCAAAGAGGCTTAGCCGCAGCTGAGAGCATCTTTGGGCTACTGGAGGTTCCAAGAGAAATAGATGATGGGAAAGCATTGTGGGAAAATCCAAAGGGTACAATTTCATTTAGAAATGTTAATTTTCGCTACCCAAATGCAAAAGAAAATGCTCTTAATGACATAAATATAAATATTAATGCTGGAAGTACGATTGCTCTTGTAGGAGCATCAGGAGGAGGTAAAAGTACATTAGCAAATCTGATTCCAAGATTATATAACCCAACGTCAGGGCAAATTATTATTGATGGGATTGATATTCAAGATTTATCACTTACTAGCCTAAGAGAGAATATAGCTCTAGTAAGTCAAGATGTAATTTTATTTAATGGAGACGTTACAACAAATATTGCTTACGGCTTAATGCCATACCCAAGCAAAAAAGAAATTGAAAAAGCTGCAAAAGATGCGTTTGCCCATGATTTTATTCAAGAATTACCAGATAAATACGAGTCATTAATTGGAGAAAATGGAATTCGATTATCTGGTGGCCAGAGACAGCGAATCGCAATAGCAAGAGCTTTATTAAAAGACGCTCAAATATTAATACTTGATGAAGCAACTTCAGCTCTTGATACACAATCAGAAAGGTATGTAAAAGCAGCACTCGAACAACTAAGGAAAGGTCGCACAACTTTTATAATTGCTCATCGTTTATCAACCGTAGAGACTGCTGATTTAATTCTAGTAATTGATCAAGGTATGGTTATAGAGAAAGGCACACATCTTGAATTACTTCAAGAAAAAGGAACCTATCATAATTTATATCAAACTGGATTTAATGAAGAATCATGATAAAAATATTAGAAATGGAAAGCTCAAAGGGCTGGGGTGGACAAGAACAAAGAACAGAAAGACTGAACTCCCATTTATCTCAAAAAAACTTTGAAATACAATTTGCTGTTCCTAACGACAGCATTTTTTTCTCAAAAAAAGAAAATCTGCATGCAGATTTCCATTCAGTTCAACTAAAACAAGTTTATGATTTTTATTCATTAGTCAAAATAATAAAAATAATAAAGAAAAATAATATTCAAATAATAAGCACTCATTCTGGCAAAGATGGATGGCTAGGAGCTGTGGCTGGAAAAATTACTAATATACCAGTGGTGAGAACCCGGCATCTTCAAACGCCAATAAAAGGAGTCATATCATACAATATGAGTAGTAAAGTAATTTGTGTGAGTGAAAACGTCAAACAAAGCCTAAAAAACAGTGGTGTAAAAGAAGAAAAGCTTATAACAATCCATACGGGGATAGATACAAAAAAATATTATGCGGAAAAACCAAAAATTCTTCGTGAAGAATTAGGCGTAAGCAATCAAACGCTTATCGTGGGAATAGTTGCTGTTATGAGAAAAGCAAAGAGGCACCTTGATTTAATTAAAGCAGTATCGAGTATGAAAAACTTTAAAGAGATACATTTAGTTATAATTGGAGACGGTCCACAGAGAAAAAATATAGAGCAGTTCATTCATGAAAAAAATCTACAAAACAAAGTATCCTTACTTGGAAATAGGAGGGATATTGCAAATATACTTCCATCCTTGGATATATTTGTTTTGCCATCAGAAATGGAAGCATTAGGTACGTCAATACTCGAAGCATCTGCTTCTGGTGTGCCTATTATTGCTAGTAAAGTAGGTGGTATTCCAGAATGCGTAATAGATAAAAAAACAGGGTTACTATTTAAACCTAGAGACATTGTTACTTTAAAAAATCACCTTGAGCTACTATCAATGGATAAAATTTTAAGAAAAGATTTTGGTTTAGAAGGAAGCAAACATATTATAAAAAATTTTTCGGTAGACGTCATGGTTGCTAAAACAGAAAATTTATATAATGCGCTTGTTGAAAAATAATTATGAATATTGTTCAAACAGAAACATTAAAAGGCTGGGGTGGCCAACAAAACAAGGTAATTAGTGAATGTATTGCTCTTAAAAATGAGGGGCATAACATAACTTTAATATGTAATCCAAATTCAAAAATTCTCGAATATGCTAAAACTAAAAATATACATGTTATACCGTGTCGAATGAATAAACGTAATTTTCTTTCAACGATTCCATTTTTTCTCAGATACATAAAAAAGAATAATATCGACTTAATAATTACACATGGCTCTACCGATAGCTGGATAGGGGGTTTATCAGCAAGAATATCCTCAAGAAAAGTCATAAGCCTTCGAGAGAGGCATAATTTATTTCCTATTTCTAATTTTACTTCTAGATGGTTGCATCACACTGTTTTTACCGGAATTATTTCGATAAGTGATGCTGTATCAGATTATTTAAAAGAAATTGGCGTGAATGAGAATAAAATCTTCAATTTACCAGATTCCGTTGACACGAAATTATTTCATAAAGAAAAAAGTGATTTTAGAGAAAAAAATAATATACCAAGTGACGCTATAGTTATTGGCACTTTAACGGCTTTAAGAAAAGAAAAAGGTGTATGGGATTGTTGCGATACTATCATAGAGATAATGCAAGATGAAAAAATTTGGTTTGTTTTTGGTGGGAAAAATTATACCGAAATAAAAAATAAAATATATGAAAAATTAGTTAAGAATAATATTGATACCTCCAGAATTATTTGGACGGGCTTCAGAAAAGATGTCACAAATATTTTAAATTCTTTTGATATATTTCTTTACCCTTCTCATAGCGAAGGACTTGGAACAATTTTATTAGAGGCTATGGCTTGCTCATTGCCAATAATTATATATGACATACGACCTATGTCTGATTTAATCATCAATGATAAAAATGGACTTTCAGCATCTTTTGGGAATACTAAACAACTCGCAAGTCATTGTATTAAATTGAGGAATGATTCAACTTTAAGAAATGAATTTGGTAAAAATAATAGAGATTTGATTATTGAGCAATATAGTAATGAAGCTCTTCAAAATCGAATGAAAAAAATAGTTGAGAAAATCAGTTAATTTTTTTCAATACCACGGTATACCCTAAAGTATATTTTTTTTCAAAATCTAATTTATCACACCAATAAAATAATGGCCTAATGATATATGCGCTAGGTAGATAGAAAAAAATGTAAAAAGGAAGTAAAGCAAAATTCAACAATAAATATTTAAAAGAACTTTTATTTCTCTTTTTTGCTCGGAAAGGATCAAATTGTTTAAAAATTCTCCGAAAAGATTCTGGCAATCTTTTTCCTAGGGCCCAAAAAGAACCACCAATTTTCTCTATTGAAAGTATTTCATAATTGCAATCAGAGGCTAGTTCTTGAATACCATGATGAGTGAAATGATAAAAATGCCAGGGCTCTCCATGAAGTGGGCCATTAAGTGGTACAGATAAAAGAAGTTTACCTTCTTTTTTTAAAATCCTATTGATTTCACATAAAACATTTTTAGGATTTTTTACATGTTCGAGCACTTGAGTAAGTACTACAGCATCATAAAATTCATTACTCCTAGGAATATCATCCAAACTGCATAAGAAATCGTGTTTATCTGAGTAAAATCCGCCAGGCATATCACAAGATTCATATGTTAAATTAGCGAAGATATTTTTATATGGCATTTTTCCGGCTCCGGCATCCAATACTAAAGCTGAATCTGGTAAATTTTTTACTTCTTCCTTTAGAAAAGTAGGAATTCTACCATTCTCAGGATCAAATATAGCCTTCCAGCCTATCGTTGGCCAATAACCCATCCATCCGCCGCGCTCATTTAATACAACTTTTTCTTTTTTTAATTTTTCTTCCATAAAAATTACCAAGCTAATTCTTTGTAGAGAAATTCGAATAACCGCTCTCCACGTTTATTCCACGTATAGTCTTCAGCGAAAGTGATTCCATCAAAATTTTTTGCATTTTGATTTCCTATAGCCGCTTTCAGTGCGCGGCAATATGATTCGGGATTATCTGGTACAGCCCAATAAACTAAATCTCCAGGTAAAACAGATAATAAAGAAGGTACGCTAGCAGCAACAACTAACATTCCAGAAGCTAAATACTCATAAAGCTTTAAGGGTGATGTATATAGCAATCCATCCTCTTTATATGAAATAGCAACAACTCCTACTTTGGAGTACGTCAAGAGAGGAGGAATTTCACGAATTGGAACTCTTCTCTTTAAATCTATAACATTATCAAGTTTATATTTTCTTATCTGATTTTGAATATTCTTTATTCTATCCTCTCTTATACCAACAAAAAGAACTTTTAAGGCTGGTATATCCTTTACAAGGAGAGATAATGCTTCTATTAAAACTTCGATTCCTTTCCATTCACTGAAATTACCACTGTAAATAGCATCGTATAAAAAATTTTCTGGACGAGTATTTTGAAAAAATATTTTAGATACTCCAACAGGAAGAACAATATGTGCTGGTGTAATACTTTCAAAAGTATTATAAATTTCTTGCCTTAAAGTAGGGGTAATGGAAACAATTCCATCAACAGTAGAATATACCTGCTTTTCAATTTTTTTTAATTTTTTAGCTTTAAGAAATTCACCCTTTCTACAAAGGTTCTGAGATTGAATTTGATGAGATTCGAAAACAAATTTTATATTTCTATATGAAGAAAATTTCCTCGATAGGCCAGCCATTTGTTTATAGTCTCTGGTATAAACGACAATATTTTCGTTTTTACTAACCTTTTCTCTAATATAATTAGCGACGCTTTTTTTAAAAAAAATTCTATTGCTTCGTATCTTCAGAAAGCTATTTTTCATCTGGATAAATTGAAGATTTTCATTTATTTTTAAACCTAAATTTTTCTCATAGAAATCTTTAATCTCATCCGGATTATCCAAAGTTAAAAGATCAACTTTCGTCATCTTACTCAAAGCATCTACAAATTGCCCAATGCTCAACATATAGCTGAAACCTTGGCTTAGATGCATTGGAAAAGGATAAATTATTCTTATCTTTTTCTCATAATTATTAATTGAAGAAGTCATAAAAAAACACTGGCCTTAATGAAAACAAAAAAGTTAACTTTTCAGTCAACTTTTTCCCCCGAAGATTGTCCTAAATAGCCAAAAATGTTTCCATAATCTATTTTTTGGCCTTTCCATTTTTTTCAAACGTTGAAAATTTGCTTTTACTTCCCATCTAAAATTTAAAAAAATTCTACTATGTCCCGCCTCTTCTCCCCATTCTAGTAATTCAGATCTTTTTCTTTGATCAATAGGAGAGTTTCTTTCAAAATTTCGTTCTAGTGAGTGATAAGAGATATCTCTATTAATTTCTTCTCTTTTATAACAGAAGTAACGTTTTGATAAATGATGTTGCCAACTACCGTGATATTTTAGAAACTTAACAAATCGATAATCTTCTGCACCATAGCCGCCACTGTATTCTTCATCATATCCATAAAAGCGTATAAAACGAGCTCTTGACATAAAAAAGGTATTTGGATGACCGCTTCTTATCATTCCGGTTTTCTTATTTTTTCGATAAATCTTATAAAAATGCTTCCCAGGATTTTTCGCGTTAATCATTTTTTTTAATGTATGCTCAGGAAATTCTAAATCTAAATCACTAATCAAGATTTTATCTGATTTAGCATAAATTACCCCTAAATTTCTTGCTCCACCTTGGTTCCAAGAAATATCGTCTGTAATTCTCAACCAAGTAATATTTAAATTTAACTTAGGGATATCAAATAAGAGGGGTGAGCAATCATCTACTATTACAAAATGCATTGAATCCAATAAAGTTGATGAATAATTCTCATACTTTTTTAATAAATCAAAAAGTGTATCTGGAGATTTCTGGTCAAAATAAAAATGTGTAATATAGGTAAGTTTTATATGTTGCATATCTTGCGAATGTAACATTTCAATTTTTGGCATAATGAATTTTTGTTTATCGACCATAAATCTCTAAACTCACATTTTTTTTATTTTAATCATTTGATAAAAGTTTATCTGCAGCTTTAATTAGTTCTTTTGGATCAATTCCAATCAAACACTCGCTTCTTTTGCCACCACCACATCCATCAAAACCACATGGACGGCAAGACATATCTGTTGACACTATACATTGGCGTACTAGCCATGGATGCCATACTTTTTCAAAGCTTGGTCCAAACCATGCCAAAGTTGGAACGCTCAATGCAGCTGCCATGTGCATTGGCACAGAGTCTGCTCCTGAAAAAATCTTTGCTTTTTGTATTAAGGCGCCTAATTCACCCAGACTTAATTGCCCAGATAGGTCAATCAGAGGGATTTTTAGGTATTGCTTAATATCTAAAATCATATCCTTTTCTGATTTATCAGGTGCCGAAGTAAATATGACATGCAGGCCTTTTTTTTGATAAAAGTCAGCTAAATAAGCAACTTTTTTTGGTGGAAGACATTTAAACATCCATCTTGATGTTGGATGAATTACTGCATAATTTTTTCCATCACAGCCAAAAGACTTAAGTTTTTCCTTAATTTTTAATTGATCTTTTTTGTCGACTTTAAAAAGAAGCGGTTCACTATTTATTGGAACCCTAATTCCAATACGACGAAGAGCATCTAAATTTTGCTCTACCATATGGCGTCTGTTGTAATCGGTTCTAAATTTATGCGTATAAGCGAATCGCTTCCATGAACTTTGGACGTTACGTGGATCATCTAACCCCACCCTCCAACTCGCACCACTTATAAGACTTGCTAAGGCTCCGCGATCGCCTTCTGTTAGATTGAAAACTAAATCATAGTTTTCATTTCTTAAATTCTTCAAAACTTTCCATTCTTGCTTAAGACGATCGACAAAACTAAATTTTTTCCATTCTTTGTTGGCGGTATGAATTTTTCTTATTGCTGGATGATTTTGCAACATAGAAACAGTATCAGAATAAACGAAGACATCTATTTCTGCATTTGGCATTGATTTCTTTAATGCCGATAGAGATGCTGACATTAAAAGAACATCTCCAAGGTGACGGAATTTTACAACCAATATTCTCTTTACTTTTTCCAAGGGAACAGCATCAACTGGTAATGCTAGTCCAGCAGAGTCATCGGGTTCGGCTAATTTTAAAAAATCATCACTCATAAAAATATATTATTTTTCACTTTGAGAATACAATTCTCTCAACTTTACATATTTACAAAAGCTATTAAAACATCCAATTAAGGTATGCAATAATCCAGGAATTCCGTCCAGAAAGCCAAATCTTACAAAATAGATGCGAAAAAATCTGTATATAGGATTAATTATTAACCTAAAGATAGATGCTTTTTGACCTAAATTATACAATCTTTGAGCCTGGAGGGAGGTATATTGGTTTTGTTTCTCTAAGTATGAGTGAATAGAATCTTGTGATTCATGAAATAAATCTCCTACAATCGATCCAATTTTTTCTTCGGTTTCTACTTCCTCATGAACCTGCTCATCATTCCATTGAGCAAATCTTCTGTCAAAAAGACGTAAAGACCAATCTGGATAACCCTCACCATGGCGTAACCATCTCCCCAGAAAAAAATTGCAACGTGGCATCCGGTAAGCCTTGAAATTCAAGTTACCTTTTAACAATTGTTTGATTGAATCTGCTAATTCAGCCGAAACCCATTCATCTGCATCAAGGCAAACTACCCAATTATATTTTGCTTGATTAACAGCAAATTCTTTTTGGGGACCAAAGCCAAGCCACTCTTGCTCAATAACCCTACATCCATAATTTTCAGCTAATGATTGTGTTCCATCTGTACTTCCCGAATCGACTATTAAAATTTCATCAACAAATGAAAGGCTCGCTAAGCATTTTGGTAATCTCTCAACTTCATTTTTCGTGACTATCACTGCTGATAATGATTCGACCATCAACAACTCTCCATTTTTACTTTTAAACTAGTCCATACAGCCAAAGGATCAATTTCTTCAAACTTTAAATTAACAGCGCACTGCCCAATTGCACCGGTCAAATCAGAATTAGTCGGACCGAATAGCATTACCATTGGCGTTTCAACCGCTGCCGCAATATGTGCTAGACCCGTATCAACTCCAACAACACCTCCACAGCCAGTTATTCGGCGAGCTATTTCTGTAAGAGACATTCTTGGAAGTGTTTTTCCACACCCAGACATTTTTCTTATACGATCTGCTCTTAATCTTTCTTCGGGGGAGTGCCAAGGAAAAAGTGGTCTAAATCCATCTTGCTTTATATAGTGAGCTAATTCTGCCCAATTCAAATCAGGCCATTGCTTACTTGCTAAGCTTGTGGCGTGTAAAAGCATTACATCTGTTTTTCGATTTGCTCTCCAATTTAATCCAAAATCTGTTTGATTTCTTCGAAATTCGTAATCAAGTGACTTTGCAAAAAGAATTCTATTTCTGAGTATCGCATGTTGATTTAATAAAACTCTATAGCCTTTATTATAAAAAAAACTCGCTAACGGCTCCCTTGCAGAGCTTCGATCAAATCCCGCGATAGGTCCTTTAGCCCACCGTGCTGGAATTGCACTTTTTAGCAAACCCTGAGCATCAATAATTAAGTCATATGATTTTTTACCTAAATTTTTCTTAAAGATACCTATAGATCCAGATTTTAAGGTTTGTCTCCAGTTTTTCTTCCAGCGGCGAATAGCTATAGGTATTACCTCATTAACTGCAGGATGCCAAGAAGGAACCTCAGAAAAGCTCTCTTCTACAACCCAATCAAATTGAATATTTTTTTTAAACAATTGCGCATCCGTTAAAGCTGGAAAAGTATGTATTAAGTCGCCTAGCGATGAGGTTTTTATTATTAGGACATGCATATCTATTTTCTGGTCAGAACTCGTTGAATAGATTCGTCGACTTCATCTATGGACACCCCTAAATTTTTATCTTTTTCATACCTTGAAATAATCTCATTATTAATACAAAGAGGTGGCGTGGATTGTGGGTCAGTACATAGAAAAATTCCTACTAATGGTCTATTCACTGCAGCAGCGACATGCATCAAACCCGAATCATTTGAAACAACAGCATCACATATAGACATAAGATCGATTACCTGTAATAAGTTTGTCTTACCTGAAAAATTTTTACATCTATTATTTGTCCATTGATTTATTTCATCACAACAATCTTTATCTCTTTCTGAGCCAAATAGCCATATATCCCAATTTTTTTCTAAATATCTATTTGCTAATTGTGCATATCCATCTCTTGTCCAGCATTTTGCAACAACTTCTGATCCAGGACAAATTCCTAAAATTAGTTTATTTTTTTTATTTTCTACATCAAAATGGAAAATAGTTGAATCTCTTTCAATTGATTTTACATCAAGGCTAGGAAAAGGAATGTGACTCAATTCTGTATTTGCAGGCAAAGCTAAAGCAACAAAACGTTCTACCGTTTTTTTATAACGCTTTTTATCCAAAAATCTAATATCATTTATCAAACCAAACCGATATTCACCGACCCAACCAGTTCGTTTTGTGATTCCTGCAGAAAAAGGTGATATAGCTGACTTCCAAGAATTTGTAAGAATAATGACTTGCTGATATTGGTTTTTCAATGAAAGTCCAAAAAACCATCTTTTCATAAATTTAAATTGACCATGCTGAAAGGGTAAATTAATAGCCTTAGATACCTCAGGCATTCTTTCTATTAAAGGTAAACTCCATGATGGAGCTAATACATCAATCTCATAATCCGGATTTTCTAAATGAAGTACCTTAAATAAGCTTTGTGCCATTACCATATCTCCCACCCATGATGGGCCAACAACAAGAATACGATTAGCCAAGTTCATATTTTAAATATTTTTTAATCAATTAATTCAAATGAGGCACCACAATATGGGCAGCTTGCTTTCCCTGTTTTTTCTATCGGCAAGAATACTCTTGGATGCATGTTCCATAATTCCTCACCAGGACGTGGGCATGATAAAGGGAGGTCTATTTTTTTCACCTTTGTAGCTGATTTTTTTATCTCTTCGCTCATGTGGTTTACTATTTAATAACGGTAAGCCAATTAGCATGTTCTGTGCTTTTTCCATATACAACATCAAAATATTTACTTTGGAGTTTTTCTGTAATGTAGCCCCTTTTTCCATTACCGATTGCGCGACCATCAATTTCACGAATAGGTGTTACTTCAGCAGCGGTTCCAGTAAAAAATGCTTCATCAGCAATATACAGTTCATCTCTAGTAATTCTGCGCTCGATTACTTTAAATCCTAATTCTTCAGCAAGCTGGATTACAGTTTTTCTGGTAACTCCATCAAGCGCTGAAGTAAGATCTGGTGTAGAAATTACATTGTCTCTAACAATAAAAATATTTTCTCCTGAGCCCTCCATAACAAACCCACTCGAATCAAGTAAAATAGCTTCATCGTAGCCATCGTCAAGAGCTTCTTTTAATGCCATCATGGAATTCATGTAATTACCATTTGCTTTTGCACGACACATTGTTGAATTGACATGATGTCTGGTAAATGACGAAACTCTCACTTTTATACCATTTTTCATATTATCTTCGCCAAGATAAGAGCCCCATTCCCATGCTGCAACCATCACATGCACCTTCAAATTATCAGCTCTTAAGCCCATTCCCTCAGAACCATAAAAACACATTGGCCTAAAGTAGGCAGAATCAAGTTTATTCTCTTTTATTACTGTTTTATGAGCATCTTCTATAGCATTTGAATCAAAAGGAATTTTCATTCCCAAAATATGAGCTGAATCAAATAATCTACGTGTGTGCTCATAAAGTCTGAAAATTGCTGGTCCCTCCTTTGTTGGATACGCACGAACACCCTCAAATACGCCCATTCCATAATGCAATGTATGGGTCAACAAGTGAGTATTTGCCTCACGCCATTCGATTAAAGCGCCGTCAAACCAAATTACACCATCTCTATCAGCCATTGTTGGCATTTTTTTACCCCAAAATATTTATAATTTAAGCAGGTTATTGAAACATATTCTGTAATTTTCGGATACCATTACAATAACAATTAAATTTAATCGGAATTTAACATATGTTATCAGAACACTCACTCAGATTATTATTTCAAGAAACTTTTGAGGCTAGTATAAGCTTAAAACAACGAGTAATTAATGATCATCTCGATTCTATGTTGGCCGTAACAAAAGATATTATTGGAACTTTTGCTAATAAAAAGAAAGTTCTACTTTGCGGCAATGGTGGTTCAGCAGCTGATGCTCAGCACATTGCTGCAGAATGGGTCACTAGATACCATATGAACAGACGGGCGCTGCCAGCTCTTGCTTTAACTGTAAACACTTCTGATTTGACAGCCATCGGTAACGATTTTGATTTTACTCAAATTTTTTCAAGACAAATTGAAGCTCATGGTGATAAAGGTGATCTTCTCATAGCTCTTTCAACTTCAGGTAAATCAAAGAATATAATTAAAGCTGTTAAAAAGGCTAGAGAATTAGGTATTAGATGTATTGGGCTTACTGGAAATGATGGGGGAGAATTGGGGGCTTTAAGTGATATTGCATTGATTGTTCCAAGCGAAAATACAGCCCGAATACAGGAAATACACTCGATTTTTATGCATGCAGTTTGTGAAGCCGTAGATCTTAGTTTATTTTCTGATAAAAAATAAATCTTAAGAAAAAATATTACTCCAAATCTCTTTGACCTTTTGTCGTTCTTTTTTTAATTCTTCTTGAGAAATTAATGAATCAGTTTCCTGTAATGCAAACTTATGAATTAATCTTCGAAATCTTCTATATATAATAAAAAGCTCATCAGAAGAACTACCTTTTAATAAATCATATTTCACTAAATTTTCTATAATACGTGCGTTATCTGTCCAATCAATAAGATCTGGATAATCTGATGCCCATCGAAGAACTAGATATTGAACTATAAATTCAATATCAACTAAGCCACCTGATCCCTGCTTTATATCAAAGGTCTTTTTATCAGAACGATCTAGTTTTTCTGCCATTTTTTCTCGCATATCTTTTACGTCTTTAAGTAAATTTTTCTCATTGCGCGGCTGGCATAAAACATTTTTCCTTATCTCGTTAAATTTCTTTATAACTTTTTTGTCGCCTGATATTGCTCTAGCACGAATTAGTGCCTGGTGTTCCCAAGTCCAGGCCTCTCTCTTTTGATATCTTTCAAAGGCGTTTAAAGAGGACACTAATTGGCCTGATTCACCATTTGGTCTCAGTCGCATATCGATCTTATATAGTAGCCCTGATGGCATTCTAGTCATAAAAAGATGTATCATTCTCTGGCCCAGGCGAGTAAAAAAGATATCGTTACTTATTTTTCGCTCACCATCTGTTACAGCTGCCACATCATCATTTCCGTGAAGAAAAACTATATCAAGATCTGAGCCATAGCCAAGCTCAACACCACCAAATTTCCCATAGGCTATAATTGCAAAACCACTATCAAATCCTTTTTGTAAACATGGCCTACCAAATTTCTTTAAAGTATGATTCCATGAAGTCTCAAATATTTCCCCTAAACTTACCTCAGCTATTTCTGTCAAATAGTCACTGGCAATCATAAGCGGAATTGCGCCAGTAAGTTCAGCAGCTGCTACTCTTAATCTATTTCCTAATGCGAATTGACGTATCCTTTCCATTTCTTGTTCTTCATCTCCATCGATTACTGATTTCAATAAGGAATTTAATTCTAAAGTTAATTTTTCCCGACGTATTGGGGTATATAAACGATCAGAATCTAGTAAATTATCAAGTAAAATGGGGAGTGATTTTATTTGACTACTAATCCAGCTACTTTCACCCAATAATTTTACTAATTGGGAAATGGCTTTTGGATTTTCCATCAGTAAATCAAGGTATGTTGTTCGCTTTACGATCGTTTCAAGTAAAGCAAGAAGTCGTTCTAAAATAACATCCTTATTGTCATACTGCGCTAAAACATCAAAAATAGTGGGAATTAGCTGGTCAAGCTTCGCTCTTACTGCTACTGATAAATTATCTACAATATTTGATTTTTTAAACCTATGTAAAACTTCGAAAGTAATTTTTGGGTTTTTAAAACCCAAACTTTCTAATAAATTTTTAGAAATTTTATAATTATCATCCAACCAAATAGGATTTAATTTTTGTACCTCTTCTATATTATCAAGCAAAGATGTTTCAAAAATTGAATTAAAGTGCTTATTAACCATTTTCCTATGGTTATTTAATTGCAGAGAAAATTCTTCCCATTGCTTAAAGCCCATACTTATTGCTAAACGTTTTCTTTCGACGGGATCACTAGGAATATCATGTGTTTGCTCATCTCTCCATGCTTGCAATCTATTCTCTGTCATCCTTAAAAAAATGTATGCTTCTTTAAGATTTTTAATTGTTTTCTTTTTTAAAAGATTCTTTTCTTCTAATTTTTCTAAAATTTTCAATATTGACCTTTCTTGTAAATCAATATCACGCCCACCTCTTACTAGCTGAAATGCTTGCCCTAAAAATTCTATCTCTCTTATACCGCCCCAACCCACTTTAATATTTAAATTACTTTTACTATTATCTAATTTTGTGCTTATACGCTGTTTTATATTTCTTATAGGATCAATCACTCCATAATCAAAATAACTCCTATAGACAAAAGACTTAATTTTACTTTCAATATATTTTTTATCCTCCAAACTTCCTGTAATTGCTCTTGCTTTGACCATAGCGTAACGCTCCCAAGCTCTTGCTTGGTCTTTCAAATATTTTTCCATAGAATTAAAGCTAGTTACCAAAGAGCCTGAGTTACCAAAAGGACGAAGCCTTAAATCAACCCGAAATACAAAACCATCTGATGTCTTTGTTGACAAAACTTTACCGAGCTTTTGGGCCAAATTTCTAAAATATTTTTCATTTTCCTCTTGTTTAGAGCCATCTGTTTCTCCATGTGATGGAAAACAATAAATAAGGTCTATATCTGAGGACATATTTAGCTCCTGGGCGCCCAATTTTCCCATAGCTAGTACAATTAAATTTTGCTCTTTTCCATCTTTATCTCGTGGAACCCCTTTTTTTTCTTTTTCCCAGATCGTTAGTTTCTCTATAGCGACATTGACACAAACCTCTGCAAGTATAGAGAGGTCTTTCATCGTTTCATTTAAGTCAGCTAGTTTACACAAATCTCTCCAAATAATTCTCACCATTTGGTAATTACGATATTGTCTTAATAATTTAATTAATTCATCTTGATTTACAACTCTATCGATTCCATTTTTAAATATTTTTTCCATTTCTTTGCTTTCTAATGATCTTTGAAAAATTCCTTCACCCCATAAGTTTAATAAATCATTTGTATTTGAAATGAATTGATTAGCGACAAACTCACTACATTGAAATACCAAGTCTCTTTGGTTTTTAGGCAAAGGATCTGGAAAATCAATCAAGCAATTTTCCCATTTCTCTAAAATTTTATTTAAATTTAAATTATTCATAAATTTGTTTACATATTTTTAAAAGAAATTATTGATCAAGGTTTATTTATAAAAAAACATAAAAAAACCCGCAACCAATAGATTGCGGGTTTTTTGACCTACTGAAAAGTATTTTTTACATCATGCCGCCCATATGATGGTCGCCCATGCCACCTCCAGCTGCCGCGCCGCCTTCTTCTGCTGGCTCATCAGCAACCATTGCCTCAGTGGTTATCATAAGACCAGCCACTGAAACTGCGTTTTGAAGCGCAGAACGAGTAACTTTGGTTGGATCTAAGATACCCGCGTCGATCATATCGACATATTCACTACTGGCCGCATTGTAACCATTATTGCCCTCTGATTGAGACACAGTGTTTAGTACCACTGAGGGCTCATCTCCTGAATTCTCAACAATTTGACGAAGAGGTTCTTCCATCGATCTACGCGCAATGCTTATGCCTATATCTTGATCGTGGTTTTCTCCAGAGAGGCCTGCGATCGCATTTTGAGCCCTTACTAGTGCAACCCCTCCTCCAGGAACGATGCCCTCCTCAACAGCAGCTCGAGTTGCATGCAATGCGTCTTCTACTCTTGTCTTTTTTTCTTTCATTTCCACTTCTGTTGCTGCACCTACTTTTATTACTGCAACGCCACCTGATAACTTCGCAAGCCTTTCTTGTAATTTTTCACGATCATAATCAGAGGAAGCATCTTCTATCTGGGTACGTATTAATTCACAACGACCGCCGATATCACTTTCGGTTCCTACGCCATCGATGATTGTTGTCTCTTCTTTAGTAATTTGTATTCTCTTAGCATTACCCATTTCATTTATTGAAGCTTTTTCTAGCGTTAAGCCTACCTCTTCAGAAATAACTGTCGCTCCAGTAAGGACTGCTATATCTTGCAGCATTGCCTTACGCCGGTCTCCGAACCCTGGTGCTTTTACAGCTGCTACCTTTACAATTCCTCTCATTGTATTGACGACCAGAGTAGCCAAGGCCTCGCCTTCAACATCTTCAGCAATGATCATTAAAGGTTTGCCCGCCTTTGCAACAGACTCAAGGGCAGGTAATAAATCCCTTATATTTGAAATTTTCTTATCGTGTATAAGGATGTATGGATCCTCTAGGTCAACAGTTTGGCTTTGCTGGTTGTTTATAAAGTATGGCGATAAATATCCACGATCAAACTGCATTCCCTCTACAACATCTAACTCATTTTCAAGTCCCGATCCCTCTTCAATAGTAATAACGCCTTCTTTACCAACCTTGTCCATAGCCTCTGCAATGATGTCTCCAACACTTGTATCGGAGTTTGCAGATATAGTTCCAACTTGAGCTATCGCTTTACTGTCGGCACATGGTGTGGATATTCCAGACAAATGCTCAACTGCATTTTGCACCGCTTTGTCCATTCCCCTTTTTAAGTCCATAGGATTCATACCTGCTGCTACAGCTTTCAGACCCTCACGGACCATAGCTTGGGCAAGTACGGTTGCAGTGGTTGTTCCATCCCCTGCTACATCGTTTGTTTGCGATGCCACTTCCTTAACCATTTGTGCTCCCATATTTTCGAACCTGTCATGAAGCTCTATTTCTTTCGCAACAGAAACTCCGTCTTTTGTTATTGTGGGTGCACCGAAACCTTTTTCAAGGACAACATTGCGACCCTTAGGTCCTAGTGTAGTTTTTACTGCGTCAGCGAGGGTGTTAACCCCATGTAACATACGCTGACGCGCTTCATCACCAAATAATACGTCTTTTGCAGCCATTTTAATTTCCTGAATTCTGTAGTTTTAAGTGTTATTGAGTTTTATCCCTCAATTACACCCATGATGTCTTCTTCACGCATTACTAGCACCTCTTCACCGCTTAACTTAACTTCGGTACCAGAATACTTTCCAAATAAAACAGTATCGCCAACCTTGACGTCTAATGGTGTTACATCACCACTGTTCGATGTTTTACCCTTGCCAATAGCAATCACTTCGCCCTGAACTGGCTTTTCAGCAGCAGCATCTGGAAGCACTATGCCTCCTGGGCTTGTTGTTTCTTCGGCCTTACGACGGACGACCACACGGTCGTGCAGAGGACGGATGTTCATTGCATCAAACTCCTGATGGATATGAAAAAATTCACTAACTAATTATTGTTAGCACTCAAATACAGCGAGTGCTAATAGTAGGGATCAAATCGAAAAAGTCAAGAGGTAGTTAAAACGTTAAATATAAGTAATCTCTAAAATAGCAAACGTTTTATGAGATATTAGTCCAAAAGATGACTAACTAATCCATCTGCTAATTTTGGCTCAAACCATGTTGACTTTGGCGGCATTACATCTCCAGCATCAGCTACCGACATAAGAGCATCAATGCTGGTTGGGAAAACAGAAAAAGCAACTAACCACTCCCCGCTATCCACTCTCCTCTCAAGTTCGCGCATGCCCCTAATGCCACCCACGAAATCTATTCGTTGATCAGTTCTGGGGTCACTTATTCCCAATATAGGTCTGAGTAGATTATCTCCCAATAAGCTAACATCAAGACTAGCTACCGGATCTTTGAAGATTGATTGATTTTTTAAATTTAGAACATACCATTGTTTATCCAAATACATTCCATATTCTTTCTCTTTGCTTGGTTTAAATTCACTTTTGACTTTTTTTAAACTAAATTTTTTCTCTACTAAACTTAGAAAGTCTTTTTTTGATAAACCATTTAGATCTTTTACGATTCTATTGTAATCGAGTAATTTCACTTGATCATGAGGAAATATTACACTTAAAAAATAGTTATAACTCTCATCGCCAGTATGATTTACGTTATTTTCTTTTCTTTTATTTCCAACACGCAATGCTGCTGCTGACCTATGATGACCATCTGCAACATAGATAGATTTCATTGAATTAAAATGTGTTGTTAATGACTCTATGGTCAAACTTTCTTTGATCAACCAGATTTGATGCTTTACTCCATCATTTGCAATTACCCCTACATCAGGCTTTTTTTCGGTAATTTGATTTAATAGATCTTCAATTTTTTTGTTAGATTTATAAATTAAAAAAACTGGTCCAGTCTGAGCATTGAGAGCATCAATCTGATTTACTCGATCAGTCTCTTTGTCAAGTCTTGTAAATTCATGTTTTTTTATTCTATTGCTTTCATAGGCCTCAATTGAGGCAATTGCAACAATTCCTAATTGAGTATGGTTGCCCGTAGAAAGTCTATAAGCATAATAAAATGATTTCTCGTCGCTCTTAAGAATGCCTTTATTTATCATTTGTTTTAAATTTTCCGATCCTTTGCTGTATACCTGTGAATCGTAACTCCTAATTGAATCTGGCAAATCGATTTCAGGGCGGGAAATATGAAGGAAACTCCATGGCCGATTTTTGGCCATTTCTTTTGCCTCTTCTCTACTTAACACATCATAAGGAGGTGCTATTACATCCTCTTCTTTGCCGACTTTTGGGCGCAATCCAGCAAATGGTTTAATCAGTGGCACAAGCTACTCCAATAATAATAGTAATATTTAAAAAATTTTATTCGTCTCTATGATACTCACCTTCGATAAAGGAGCTTTCCTTTTTATTTTCATCAGGAGCATGGTTTTCATTGATAAAATTTTTATTTTTCGACAAAAACCAAAAAATGGCTTTTCGGCGAAAAAGGGGTACCAATAATAAAAAACCAATTATATCTGTAAGAAAACCTGGGAGCAGTAAGGCGAGACCTATAATTAATAGAACGGTGCCTTCTAATATTTCAATCGTTGGCGCTGCTCCCCTTGCTATAGCTTCCTGGGCTCGAAAAAATATTGAAAAGCCTTGCAATCTAACCATCGTGGCGCCGACTATAGCTGTGAAAATTGATAGTAAAATAGTTGGAAAAGCCCCTAGTACGCTTCCAACCTCAATCAACACATAGAGTTCCAAAAGTGGGGTCCCTACAAAAAATATCAGGAATATTAAGGCAGGATTTCGCATAGTTTCTCCGAAAAATTACTTTGACTCCAATTTCATCATGATTAACATGTCTTTAAAACAGGGTTTTAGGATTAAAGTTCCTTGTAAATTGATGAAAATAAGTATTTATAATTTAAAAATCAGTATTTTATAGAATTATAAGTACTTCAGTAATACTCTGAGACTAACTCAAAAATATTCATTAGCCAAAAATATTGTGGAGAGTAATGAATAATCGTAGTAACTGAGCGTCTTTTATTTTATTAGCTATCAATGAAAAACTCTAAAATATGAAAAAACTCACTTTTTATCTCCTGTTACCTCTATATTTTCTGCATATTCAAGCTTACGGGGATCTCTTGCATGTAAATTCATCAGGAGAAATAAAAAATTCTTTTTCTAGTACTAATTTTATTAACAATATTTCAGATAATGAAATTTTACCCCCAGACGAAGCTTTCAAGATTGAAGCAAGAAAATTAAATGCAAACACCCTCAGGGTCGAATGGAATATCGCATCAGGGACATACTTATACGAAGATAAGATCGACATAAAACTTTTATCAGGTGATGTAAAATTTAAACCCTATAAACTCCCTGTCCCAAAAATTAAAGAAGATTCTGTTAAACCAGATGGGACAATGGGCGATGTAGCTGTATACGAAAAAAAGCTCTCTGTAGATATACCTTTTCAATACCTAAATAATTCTGCCAAAGAAATAAAGATATTGGCCTCTTATCAAGGATGTGCTGACCAAGGAATTTGTTATCCTCCGCAAAAGTCACAAATCTCAATACCTCTGCTTATGAATTTAAGTAGCTCTGGTCAAAACATAAAAGAGAGTTTACCAAGCTCATCAAAAGAAACTATATTTATAAACGAACAAGAAGTTTTACTTAAGGACCTAAAGACAGCTAATTTAGGTTTCGGTGTTTTGTTGAGCTTAGGCTTTGGATTACTCGTAGCTTTTACAGCATGTATGTATCCAATGATACCGATTCTCTCTTCATTGATAATGGGGCAGGGTCAAAAATTAACAGCACTAAACTCATTTAACCTATCACTAGCTTACACACAAGGTGTGGCGATTACCTTCGGATTAATAGGCGGAGGAATGGCTCTCTTTGGTGGCAGTATTAATATACAATCTGCTTTACAGACCCCTTTAGTTTTAATTCCAACGGTGATTTTGTTTGTAATTTTAGCTTTTTCAATGTTTGGATTTTATGAAATCCAAATACCGTCAAAATTTCAATCTTTTTTGAATAAATACAGTAATAAGCAAAAAGGTGGGTCCTTAGTAGGAGTATTTCTTATGGGCGTTTTATCTGCGCTCATCGTGGGTCCTTGTGGAGGGCCAATATTATTGGCTGTGTTAGCTTTTGCAACAGAATCTCAAAATGTAATTACCGGATTTATTTTTTTGTGGGTCTTTGGTTTCGGTATGGGCCTACCATTGCTTATTCTGGGGGCCGGAGGTGGGGCTATGCTACCAAAATCCGGCTTATGGATGGAAAAAGTGAAAGTAACTGGTGGCATTTTAATGTTGGCACTAGCCATTATTTTCCTCGAACGCCTCAGTCCGACATATATTCCCGAAATGGTAATTATGATACTTCTAGGAATACTTCTTATAGCCTCTGGTATCTACTACGGAGCTCTAAAAAGCCTACCGGAAAACCATAGTGGATGGACTATGGTCTTAAAGAGTTTTGGAGTGGTACTTTTAATATATGGCTCACTTTTTCTTGTCGGTGTAGCGGCAGGAGGTAAAGATACTTTAAATCCGCTTAGTGGCATTATCACAAAAACTAACAACTCAAATGAGGGAATAAAAAATTCATTTGTTAAAATATATAATATAGAGGAATTAAATAGAGAACTAGCTGTAGCAAAAGCACAAAGTAAACCAGTGATGCTCGATTTTTATGCAGATTGGTGTACCTATTGTAAGACTATGGAAAAAGAAATTTTCCCAAATTTAAAAGTAATTTCTGCATTAAAAGACTTTTATCTACTTCAAGCTGATATAACGCGACAAGACGAGGGAAATATTGCCCTAAGTAAATATTTAAATATGCCTGCTCCGCCAGCTATATATTTTTGGAATAGCAATGGTATCAATAGAAAAAAACTTAGAATACTTGGAGAACCTACAGTAGATGAATTAGTAGCTAGAGCAAATGCGGTAAATCTTGAAACAAATAGTAATTAATGGAATAAAGTTTACATGAAATCACAAAGTATTTTAGTTGCTCTGGTTGGCATATTATTGGGATTAATAACAAGTGTTATTTTAAATAAAAACACTGTCGATAATCCAAGTGAAATAATTTCAACAAAACAAAAAGGATCAAAAATATTAAATTACATGCCTGAATATAGTTATCCTGATTTAAGTGGGAAAACTCGTTACAGCAGCGAATGGAAAGGAAATATTATAGTCCTAAATTTTTGGGCAGCCTGGTGTCCCCCTTGTCATAAAGAAACACCAAGTTTCATCGAATTGCAAAAGAAATACAAAGCCCAAAAGGTTCGTTTTATAGGCATCGCAATTGATGACATTGAGCCAGTCCAGGATTTTGTAGATACATATGGAATTAATTATCCAATACTAATGGGGGATCTTGGGGCTGCAGCTTTATCTCGCCAACTTGGAAATAAATTTGAAGGTTTGCCATTTACGGTAGTCGCTTCAGTTGAAGGTAAAATAATACTCAAACATACTGGGGAATTAAAAAAAACACAGCTTGAACCAATTTTACAAAAAGCGATTGAAAATTATTCGCTAACACAATAAATAAAAACATCTTACGCATTAACTCTGGACAAATAAGAGATTTTCATCGAAAATCGTGAAAATTAAGAGCTATTTAGCAACATTTAACAACAAATGATATTGTTTAAAAACGGAGTGTTCGCAGAATGCCTGGTATTTTAGTAATTAACGGCCCTAATTTAAATCTCCTAGGTAGCCGAGAGCCTGATAAATATGGGTATGATACGTTAGATGAGATTGAAGAAAGCTTAAAAAAACTCTCTGGCAAGAACAAGATAGATTTCTACCAATCCAATTCTGAATCTGAACTGGTGGAACAAATTCATAGAGCAAAATCAGAAGAATTTAGCTTTATTATTATTAATCCAGCAGCATTTACTCACACAAGTATTGCAATAAGAGATGCTCTTCTTGGCGTTCAGATACCTTTTATTGAAGTGCACTTATCTAATGTTTTCGGACGAGAGAGCTTTCGTCAAAAATCATACGTTTCGGATATTGCAGTTGGGGTTGTAAGTGGCTTTGGTGCTCAAAGTTATGAATTGGCCCTAGCGGCTGCGCTTTCCCATTTATCTCAATCTACTTAATGGAACCATAATGGATATTCGTAAAGTCAAAAAATTAATCGAATTGATTGAAGAGTCAGATATTGCTGAGATTGAAATTCATGAGGGTGAAGAAACAGTGAGGATAAGTAGGGCTAGTAGTGTAGCGCCACTAACAATCTCAGCACCTGCTCAATCTAAACCAACAACCACAAAGGTACAAGAAGAAGAAAATTATGATGAGCCAGAGGGCCATATAGTTAGGGCTCCCATGGTAGGAACCTTTTATCGAGCGCCCTCACCAACATCCAATCCATTTGTAGATGTGGGTTCAAATATAAAAAGTGGGGAAACAGTATGCATCATTGAAGCAATGAAAATACTGAATCAAATCGAGTCAGATATTTCAGGCAAAATAATAAAAATTCTCGTCGAGAATGGAGAGCCAGTTGAATATGATCAGCCTTTATTTGTTGTCGGCTAGAGCAATATAAATGTTAGAAAAAATTTTAATCGCTAATCGCGGAGAAGTAGCATTAAGAATATTACGCGCATGCAGGGAGCTTGGTATTGCTACAGTCGCAGTGCATTCGACGGCTGATAGGGATTTGAAACATGTAAGACTCGCAGATGAATCAGTCTGTATTGGTCCAGCCTCTTCCCTTAATTCTTACCTAAATGTGCCGGCAATAATCAGCGCTGCCGAAGTTTGCGATGCGGTTGCTATTCACCCTGGATATGGTTTTTTATCCGAAAATGCAGATTTTGCAGAGAGAGTAGAGAGCTCTGGCTTTACTTTTATTGGGCCAAAACCCGAAACGATAAGAATAATGGGGGATAAAATTAAAGCAATTGAAACCATGAAACATGCAGGTGTACCGACAGTGCCTGGATCTGACGGGCCACTTGATGATAATCAAGAAAAGACAATCAAACTAGCGAAGGAAATTGGTTATCCCGTAATAATCAAATCTGCTGGAGGGGGTGGTGGAAGAGGCATGAGAGTTGTAGAGGGTGAACCAGAGCTATTAGAAGCAATCGAATTAACGCGAGTAGAGGCTGCCAATGCGTTCAACAATGATACGGTCTACATGGAAAAATTTCTAAAAAATCCAAGACACATAGAATTTCAAATTTTATCGGATGGACAAGGTAATGCCATACATCTAGGAGAAAGAGATTGTTCAATGCAACGCCGGCATCAGAAGGTAATCGAAGAAGCTCCAGCTCCAGGAATTAGCTCAAAGGTAAGACATGAAATGGGAGCAAAATGTGTCGAAGCTTGCCGTGAAATTAAATATCGAGGTGCAGGAACATTTGAATTTTTATTTGAAGATGGAAAATTTTATTTCATTGAAATGAATACTAGAATACAGGTAGAACATCCAGTTTCAGAAATGATTAGTGGTGTTGATATAGTAAAAGAGCAGTTAATTATTGCTAGCAATAATTTTTTAACATATAAGCAGGATGATGTAAAAATCAAAGGTCATGCAATAGAGTGTCGTATAAATGCAGAGGATTCAAACTCTTTTCTGCCAAGTCCAGGAACAATATCAAAATTACATGTGGCGGGTGGACCAGGCGTTCGGGTAGATACACATATCTACGCCGGCTATAAAGTTCCACCTCATTATGATTCTATGATATGTAAGCTGATCACCCATGGAGAGAATAGAGAAATAGCCATAAAAAAAATGCAGGGAGCATTAACTGAGATGGTTATTGAAGGAATAAATACCAATATTGCACTTCATCAAAATATTTTAAGAGATAAAAATTTCCAAAATGGTGGAACAAACATCCATTACCTAGAAAAAATGTTGGATCTTTAAAAACTTTTCTAAAAAGAATCTTATCCCTCAATATGTTTTGGCTACAGGCATCAATTACAGTAAATAAAGAAAAAAAAATTGATGTAATCGAGAAGATTCTTTTAAAACTTGGAGCAATATCAATAACTTATCAAGATGCCTCCGATGATCCCATCATTGAGCCTAACTTGAATGAGATGGCTTTTTGGAAACAAACATATGTCACAGGCCTTTTTGAAAACTATGAGCAAAAAATACTTAAAAACCATATTAAACAATTATTAAAAGAGAATGATTTAGACGAAAGTTGTTGTTTTTCAATTTACAAACTAAAAGATAGGAATTGGGAGAGAGAGTGGCTAAAAAACTTCAAGCCAAAAAAATATGGGGAACGACTATGGGTATGCCCAACCAACTTAAATGGTTCACACAAAGATATTGTTGTGAAAATTGATCCAGGTTTAGCATTTGGCACTGGCACTCATCCTACAACTGACTTATGTCTGACATGGCTTGATAAGGAAAATTTAGAGGGGAAAAAACTTGTAGACTTTGGCTGTGGATCGGGGATATTGGCAATAGCTGCATTGAAATTGGGAGCTAAAGAGGCATTCGGTATAGACCATGATCAACAGGCTATTTTAGCTAGCAAAAGTAATGCAGAAAAAAATAATGTAACTTCAAATCTTAAATTATCGCTTTATGCCCCTAAGAAAAAATATTCTGCTGATATACTTATTGCTAATATTGTTACGAATACCTTACTTAAAGAAAAAGATAATTTCTTAAAATTAACGAAAAAAAATAGCGAAATAATTTTTTCTGGAATACTTAAAAATCAAATAGAAATTATCAGAGAGGCCTTTGAAAAAGATCTTATTTTCCTTACTCAGCAAGAAAAAGAAGGCTGGATCTTGATGCATATGAGAAAAAAATAAAAGAATAATTTTGAAAAGATAATCTCTCTTCTTTATCTTTATTTCGCCAAAACAATTACATATGGCCTTGATTAATGTTTAATCATCTTCTCATAAAAAATTTCAACTTGCTTGTGTTCCATTTCAGCGTGATACTTAGTTTTTTTAAATACAAAAATTAATAAATAGATAATGCTAATAGGAAATCACCAGCTTTCAAGTAATATAGTTTTGGCACCAATGGCGGGTGTAACAGATCTTCCTTTTAGGCAACTCTGTCGTCAAAATGGTGCAGGGCTTGCTACATCAGAAATGGTCACCTCCGACACAAGTCTTTATGGTTCAAATAAAACACTTAGTCGCTTAAAACATACCAATGAAGAAGCACCAATATCAGTGCAAATAGTCGGAGCAGATCCATTCAAAATGGCTGCTGCTGCAAAAGTAAATGTTGATAATGGAGCGCAAATTATCGATATAAACATGGGATGTCCGAAAAAAAAGATCTGTAAAGTTTTTGCTGGTTCAGCTTTACTAAGCAACGAACAACTAGTCGGTGAAATATTAGAAAAGACAGTGCAATCTGTAGATGTTCCAGTGACCCTTAAAATACGAACTGGTTCGGATATTTATAACAAAAATGGACTAAAAATAGCCAAAATAGCCGAGCAGTCTGGTATCCAAGCCATTGCTATTCATGGAAGAACAAGAGCATGCGGTTTTAGTGGGGAAGCTGAATACCAATTAATCACTGAGATAAAAGATAATACGAAAATACCGGTTATTGCAAATGGAGATATAAATAGTCCGCAAAAAGCTCTCGAAGTTATAAATAAGACAAATGCAGATGCAATAATGATAGGTAGAGCGGCACAAGGAAGGCCATGGATTTTCCGAGAAATAGCTTATTTTTTAAAAACTGGCAAGAAACTCCCAGAACCTAGTCCATCTTGGATTTGCAATCTTCTTCTATGTCATTTAGATAAATTGTACAGTTTTTATGGCAAAAGCCATGGGGTTAAGATCGCTAGAAAACATATCGCTTGGTATAGCAAAACTCAAATTGGCGGTAATACTTTTCGAGCGAAAATAAATACAGTTCTCACAACTGAAGATCAAATTCAATTAGTTAGGGAATATTTTAATAATCTAGAAAATCAAATAGAGAGGGCGGCGTGAGGTTTTTAGGCGATGAAAAGGTTTATAAAGCAGTAAATCCTAAAACTGCTGGCAAAAGGAAAATAAATACATTAATAAATAATGTCATTTCTGAATCATTAGAAAATTATTTTGAACAGCTTGGTGAAACTGAACCGAGTGACCTCTATAAATTGGTAATAAATCAAGCAGAAAAGCCCCTCTTGATAAGCGTAATGCGCTACACGAGTGGCAATCAATCAAAAGCTGCTGCAATACTAGGATTGAGTAGAGCAACATTAAGAAAAAAATTAGCAAAACATAAGATTGATTAATCTGCTTTTCAACAAGAACATTTCCGATCATACGAATAGGTAGATAAATGCCTACTATAAAACGAGCTCTTATTAGCGTATCCAATAAAAATGGGATTATAGATTTTGCATCTTTCCTGAATAAAACCGGAATAGAAATTTTATCTACTGGGGGGACAGCAGACCTTTTAAAAAGGAATAAAATAAAAGTAAAAGAAGTCTCAGATTACACTGGTTTTCCTGAGATGATGGATGGAAGAGTAAAAACATTGCACCCAAAAATCCATGGAGGAATTTTAGGTCGCCGAGGTTTGGATGATAAAGTCATGCAAAAACATCAAATAGAACAAATTGATTTAATTATTGTTAATTTATACCCTTTTGAAGAAACAGTCGAAAATAAAACCTCAGAACATAAAGAAATAGTTGAAAATATTGATATTGGCGGACCTACTATGATTAGAGCAGCTGCAAAGAATTATAATGATGTTGCAGTTATTGTAGATCCGGGAGATTACGAATTTATACAAAAGGAATTACTGAAAAACAATGGATTGTTAAGCCAAGAAATCTGTTTTGATTTAGCCAGAAAAACCTTTGAACACACTGCAAAATATGATGATGCAATAGCAAATTATTTTGGACAAAAAGAAACAAATAAGTCTTTTGGGATGACTTTAAATTTTCAATATAAATTAAGACAAAATATGCGTTATGGAGAAAATCCTCATCAAAATGCTGCTTTTTATACTAAAAATAACTTTGATGAGCCTTGCATTTCAAATACAAAACAACTTCAAGGTAAGGAACTATCCTTTAATAATATTTCCGACTCTGATGCTGCTTTAGAGTGTGTTAAACAATTCGATGAAAGCCCAGCATGTGTAATAGTCAAACATGGGAATCCATGCGGAGTTGCTTTGGGAAGTAACCTCTACGACGCATATGATAAAGCATATAGTACAGACCCAGAATCAAGCTTTGGGGGAATAATAGCTTTTAATAGGAGGTTAGAAGAAAAGACGTTGCTAGAAATAATAAAAAGACAATTTGTTGAGGTAATTATTGCGCCCTCTATAACAGACAACGCTTTACAATCCTTAGGGAAAAAGAAAAATATAAGATTTCTCGAGTGCGGAGAATTGGGTCAAAATTTACAAAATAGCCATGAAATAAGACATGTCAATGGTGGACTATTAATTCAAGATTCAGATAAATTACTGTATGAAAACTTGAAGGTGGTTACAGACAATAAACCCACTGAAAGTCAAATGAGCGACCTTCTATTTAGCTGGCGAGTAGCAAAGTTTGTAAAATCAAATGCCATTATTTACGCAAAAAATAGTATGACTATTGGTGTTGGGGCAGGACAAATGAGTAGAGTGAATTCTGCAAGAATTGCTTCTATTAAAGCAGAACACGCAAAACTTGATGTAAGAGGCTCTGTTATGGCCTCTGATGCTTTTTTCCCTTTTCGTGATGGAATTGATAATGCTGCAGAAGTAGGAATTAAAGCTATTATTCAACCAGGTGGTTCTATGAGAGATGAAGAAGTCATTGCAGCCGCTAATGAAAATAAAATTGCTATGGTGTTCACTGGTATGCGGCACTTTAGACATTAATGCACTCCGTGGATATTTAAAATGAAATTTTTAGCATCTTACTTATCGTAACTCTATGAGCAAATATTTATGAAAATTTTAATTATCGGGAGCGGTGGAAGAGAACATGCTCTCGCATGGAAAGCGAGTAAATCCACACTTGTAGAACAAGTATATGTAGCGCCAGGTAATGCTGGCACTGCATTAGAAAAAAAAATTAAAAATATTGAAATAGCAGCAATTGAGATAGAAAAATTAAAATTATTTGCATTAGAAGAAAAAATTGATTTAACAATAGTTGGCCCCGAAATTCCATTAGTATTAGGAATAGTGGATGTTTTTCAATCCGCAGGGCTTGCTTGCTTTGGTCCAAGTAAAATGGCAGCTCAATTAGAGGGATCTAAGTCCTTCACAAAAGACTTTCTCGTCCGAAATAATATTCCAACGGCAAAATACCAGGTCTTTACTGACTTAGAGCCAGCGCTTAACTACCTAAAAGAGGTTAATTTTCCTATAGTGATAAAAGATGATGGTTTAGCAGCGGGGAAAGGGGTCATTATTGCTGAAAACATAATTGTCGCAGAGTCCACTGTTAAGGATATGTTAGAAAAAAATATATTTAAGACCCTTACAAAAAAAATTGTAATAGAAGAGTATCTAGATGGCGAGGAAGTGAGCTTCATTGTTATGGTAGATGGAAAGAATATACTACCTATGGCAACTAGCCAAGATCACAAACGAGCTTTCGATAATGATTTAGGACCGAACACTGGGGGCATGGGGGCTTACTCGCCAGCCCCTATTGTAAATTCAGAAATTGAGAAAAAAATTATTAATGAAATTATTAATCCAACCGTATCTGGAATGCTTAAAGAGGGTTATCCTTATATCGGTTTTCTATATGCCGGATTAATGATTTCAAAAAATAGTGATATCAATGTTATAGAGTATAATTGCAGGTTTGGTGATCCCGAAACTCAACCAATCCTAATGCGTATGGAATCTGATTTAATCAAACATTGTATTGCTGCATTGAATGGATCGCTTAATGAAGAAAAAGCAGAATGGTCGGAAGATTTTGCTTTAGGCGTAGTCTTAGCAACAAAAAATTATCCAAACGAATACAAAAAAAATCTACCAATTTCAGGGTTATTAGAAAATAAAAGTGAAAAACAAAAAATTTTTCATGCTGGAACAAAGAAAATAGGTGATGAAATAGTGACTAATGGGGGGCGCGTTTTATGCGTTGTTTCCCTCGGTGATTCCGCATCTAATGCCCAAAAATCAGCTTATTCGGTAGCTGAGAAAATATCTTGGGAGGGTATGTTTCTCAGAAAAGATATTGGTTTTAAAGCTATTGACAGAGAGTAAGAAATCACCCATTTATTAAGTATTAATTATCTGTAAATTTCATCCCAACTTTTCAAATTTCATACTATACTAACTTTAATATTATTCTCTAAAAAAGAGAAATTCGATAAAATTAATTAAATAGAAATTATACATATGCATATTTCTCAACGTCTAGGATTTGGAATTAAGGGTCCTGAAGATAAATTTTCTACTTTAGAAGATATAATTTCCCAAATTGATATTAAAACAAAAAGGGTGGGCAAACCCTATTTCCCAACAGTGGGTAATATTCAAGTTGAACCATGGCCAGATAAATTTCAGTTCTCACTGAAAGAAAGAATTGAATACGCGCGCTTATATAGAAAGGGTCGAAATTCTATAAGAGAATCTACCCATTTATCAAAACAAGATGAGAAGCAGAAAGTTCGAGCACTAAAACGTAAACTTCAGGTGTGGAGATTCGACCAAGTTGGATTGGCTCATCAGGCAGTCTATGGAAACGATCCAGTCAGGCAACGTTTGATGCAATTCTGGTGGAATCATTTCACAATCGGAAGCACAAATGGTACAAATTTCTATACGGGAGACCTTTATTGGAATGAGTTAAATAAAGGTATTGATGGTCATTTTAGTAGTCTTTTATATAATGTAACGAAACATCCCTCAATGCTAACCTATTTGGACAATGTATACAGCGTTGGAGAAAATTCAAAAAAAGGATTAAATGCAAAAAAAAATAAAAATAAAAAAATTAGAGTAGGATTAAATGATAACTTGGCAAGAGAGCTACTTGAATTACATTCAGTTTCACCATCAAGAAACTATACAGAAAATGATATTCGTGAAACTGCGAAAATACTCTCTGGGTGGGGGTATATATTTAATAAGACTCAGAAAGAAACCTCAAAAATAAATTATCCCACAGACCATGCAAATGCTTTTATACAAGAACACCATGAGCCAGGGGAGAAGTATGTTCTTGGTAAGTTATACAAAAATGGAAAAAAATCCCTTGAAGAATTAGTAGAAAATTTATCAAAAGAAACGCATACACGAAAATTTTTATGCAAAAAGCTTTGTCTTCATTTTATAAGCGATAATCCATCGAATACCGATATTAAATACATTGAGGATGCTTGGGAAAGAACCGATGGCTTTTTACCTGCAGTTCATAAAGCAGTCATCGAAAGGGCTTTTGTTTCAAATGAGATAAAAATGCAATGGCCTCTTACATGGCTATTTAGTGTCTTAAGAGTCTCAAATTCAAATCTTTTTACAGGATGGAACGATTTTAGTAAGAAATATGCTGTAGAAAATCGTGCCTGGCGAATTTATGATGAAATTGGTCAAAATTTTTGGTCAAAAAGACAACCCAATGGCTTCTCGCTAAGAAGTGATGACTGGATTTCATTAGAACATTTTGACAGGAGACTTCGCTTATCTGGGATGATTTTTGAATGGGGAAATCCAAAAAATAAAGCTGACGAGATACTTGAAATTCTAAATATGAGCAGCAGTACAAGAGAACTTGTGAAAAAGGGAAATAACGAAGCCCAAAAATTTACCTTACTAACATGTAGTCCTGAATTCATGGGAGTGTAACTTTTGAAAATTTCTAGAAGATCTTTTATTAAAGGTGCTGCCTCATCTCTATTTTTTGCAGGATTTCCCGTCCATGGAATTACCAAAAATAAAGCACACGGTAATATTATTGTGATCTTATTGGAAGGAGGTATGGATGGCTTACTCGCTATTCCCCCAATTGGCGACATGGATCTTATGGACCAAAGGTCTGAACTAGTCCCAAATAATGCAATTAATTTAGATGATTTTTTTTATGCACATCCAAATTTAAAAGACTTTTCTTTACTCTTTAAAAACAATCAAGCAGCAATTGTGCACGCCGCTGCTATGCCATATGTTAGAAGATCTCATTTTGAAGGTCAAAATGTGATGGAAAGTGGAAACCTTACTCCGTTCTCTGATAAGACTGGCTGGTTGGGTCGAGCATTGGATGAAGCCAAAATTCCTGGAAGAGCTCTTGCCTTAAACATGCCCCTTATTCTAAGAGGTCATAATGATGTAGATAATTACTACCCCGCAAAACTAAGGGGGTCAAATCAAGCTCATTCGAATACCGCAAATATTTTATCGTCAGCGCATAGTGGATTGTCCAAAGATAGCTTTGGGAAACTTGAAAAAAAATATCGAATTCTTACACCAAATCGACCGCGAAATGTTGAAGAACTTGCAAATTATGCGGGTAAAGAAATTTCAAATCCATTTGGGCCAAAAGCTGCAGTATTGCGCGTAGGCAGATTTGATACTCATGCAAAACAAGGTTCTAATGAGGGCCAGCATTCAGAGCAACTTTTAAAGGTAAATAATATATTCAAAATCCTAAGACAAAGTTTAGGTAATGCTTGGCAAGATACCATAATTGTTACTCTTACTGAATTTGGGCGTACTATTCGTGCCAATGGCTCTGAAGGCACTGACCATGGGTACGGATCTGTGGGACTTTTGGCTGGAGGGCTCATCGGTCAATCGATCGTTCACTCTGATTGGCCCGGGTTAAAACAAAAAAACCTGTATGAAGAGAGAGATCTTTATTCCACAATTGATTATAGAAGCGTCTTAGCTTATGCAATTGAAGTTGCTTATAATATTTCTCATGATCAAATCGTTGAAAAAATATTTTATGATTCCTCCATTCCGAGTATAAAAAAATACTTAAGTAAAAAAAATTTAAAAGCAATTTAAAAGCAAAAAAATACTGAATAAAAAATAATGTTAAATTTCTTTAAAAAAACTGATATGCCAAATTTAGAGTCTGCTTTGCCAGGAAGACAAGAAGAAATGCCAATAATAAACAGGCACTTTGTAACAAATAATCCTATAAAAGAACCCTTTCCGTTTGAGTGTAAATTTGGAATGTTTGGAATGGGTTGCTTTTGGGGTGCAGAACGTTCTTTTTGGGAGCATAAGGGAGTTTTATCAACTGCAGTTGGATATTCTGCAGGCTATACTCCTAATCCTCTTTATGAGGAAGTATGCAGCGGACTTACAGGGCATAATGAAGTCGTATTAGTAATTTTTGATCCAAATAAAATTTCATATAGAAGCCTATTAAAAGTTTTTTGGGAAAACCATAATCCGACACAAGGTATGCGTCAAGGAAATGATATTGGAACGCAATATAGGTCAGGAATTTACGTATATGATGATCAACAAAAGAGAATTGCAGAAGAAACCAAGAATCTTTATTTAGATGAAATAAAAAAAATCGGACTTTCTAAAATCACCACAGAAATAAAAGAAGTTAAACCATTCTACTATGCAGAGGATTATCATCAACAATATTTAGCAAAAAATACCGGTGGATATTGCGGTATTGGTGGAATCGGTGTCTCTTTGCCGGACTAAAATAAAGTGAAATATTCTTTTTTTGAAAGTATAGAAAAATGGAATGATGATTCTTTTGATTCTACTTTTAATCGTGAAATTAATAAAATACCTTTAGAAGATTTACAACTAATAAAAGCCATAAAACATGGAAATTATATTCATGAATTACCATTAGAAACTATAATTTTAAATAAAAAAAAAGAATATAAAACTTTGTATATAAAATCAGGAATATTTTTCAATTCAATTACCAGTGGCTGTAATTGTTCTGATAACTTTAATACAAATAATATTTTAAACGAATATTGCGAATTATTATTTAAATTGGAAGAAAATGGAGATGTGGTCGAAATAAGTCTTATTTAAAAAATCAATTTTTTACTTTATACAAAATTTTTTTAAACGCAGAGTGTTCCTTTATGAGCTGAAGAGCTTGCTCCAAAAGTAATTTCCCTGGATTAGATTTATGCCAAGAAGATAAGCCGGATGGATGAGGTAAAGGAATAATATCGCAGCAAACCCCATGACATTTTTTTTGCATATTTTTTCCAACAACATCTGTCAGTAGGTCAAATGAAACAAATTCTGATATCGCTAATTTACCGATTGGGATTATTAATTTTGGCTTCAATAGTTTAATTTCAAATTCTAGCCATTGGCTGCAAGTATTAATTTCGTCTTTATTGGGAATTCGATCCCCACTAGCAGAACTCTTTCCAGGAAAACAACGACATATAGCTGATATATAAATCAAATTTCTTACATCTGTTTCGCTTAATCCAATGCTTGAGAACCACTTAAATAGGGTTCTTCCTGCAGTCCATCCAAAAGGCTTTTGTAATTCAGGCTCTCGAGAGCCAGGCGCCTGACCAATAAGTAAAATTGAGGAATGAATTAATTTTCCCATGACCGGGGGACCAGTCATTTCACCGCAAAGATTGCAACCTTTAAGGCTCTGATAATGATTTTTTAAAGCAACATTTATGTTTTTCACTTATAGCCCCCAAATTAAAAATAAACGGTCAATTGAAAAAAATCAATATATTTCATATATTTATAAATATATTTTTTTTAGACAAACAAATAGTCGGGGGGGGTTGTCATTGTCAGTTAATTAGAATATATTAATACTTATAATTAAGTGGAGGTGTTACATGAACAACTTAATCCAAAATTTTGATCAAAGCGGTGTAATCACAGTAAACCGAGTTATTTTAAAACCGGAATATACTATTGATGACCTTCAGGAGAGAGTTGCTGTCTTGTGTGAAAATGTAAAAACTTTTCATTCAGATACCGGATTTGTTGGAGGATTTGTTGCACTTAACAGGGGACAAATTTCTAATGAAGGATCCACCATTGGACAAGCAGTAGCCAATGAGCTGAAGGACAAAGAGGCTTTAATAGTCACATTTTGGGATAGCTTCGAACAACACGAGGCATCTCACAGAAGCGAAACATTTCAGCCCCTGTTTGAACAAGTCTTAGAGTTATGTGAAAACGGTAACGAAGAGACTGCGTATAACATGCTTTGGTCTGGAAAAGCATATTCACCAGAAGATGCTAGAGCGGCCCGAGAGGCAAAGGCAGCTTATTCTGCCTAAAAAAAAGCGCCATATTCTATCGAGTATGGCGCTTTTCTAATTGTTACATTTTTTTCTGTTTCTTATTTTTAAAAATTTCAAATAGGCCTTTTCTAGAACAGGAATTAAATGTAAAAATTTTATGCAATTTGATAGCCATCTATAAGGCCATAAGTAAGACCACATATAGACAAAACCGGCCGCACCAATTTCCCACTCACCATGAACATTCATCACATGAAATTTTTCTAAAACAGTTTTTTGTTCTACGCCAATACTTTTCAAAAAATCTATATCTCTCGTCGCATCAATCCATTTTAAATTTTTTGCGCCTGATCGTCGCTTATAATGTGCTATTTCCCTACTACATATCGGGCACTTTCCATCATATATAATTATTGGCATGTTTATATTTGAAGCACTTATTGTTTTTTTATCCATGAAACTACACCAGTGAAATAAAATTTAGCATTTAGAAAAATTCCAAATTGGCTTGTTATTTTTAATTATTCCTTTTACCCATATTTTTAAAAATTTTTCATTGAAATCTTTATCTTGTAAACTCACTATAAATTTTCCATTTCTAATCATAAATCCGTCACCTAAATCTCGGGCACAAAACTTATAAGAATCTCCGGGAGAAACATCCTCATAAGAATTAATAATTATTGAAAGATTCTTATCATGTATTTTCTTCATCTTTTCCCCATATAAATCGGAGAAAATCTTTTCGGTAGCATCTGCTAATTCTTTTTTATTAAAATTTTTCAAGTAATCTAACTTTATACAACGATTTTTATTTTCAATATCACTTGAATAAGTAACATCATAGATTTCAAAAAAAACTAAATAGCATGCTCTTACTTTTTCTTTTATTTCAAGATCAGGCAATGAGGCATATTCTTCTTGAGAATGGCAATTTGACCATATAAAAAATAATATTATGATATAAATAAAACGCATTTATATTTTTAGAAATGTAATTGTTACATTGCCCATGGTTAAACCAAATTTTTTCACTTCTGCTTTATTTATTAAAATATTATCTGGTTGTAGAAACATCCAATCATTAAAATTTACCTCAACTGTTCCGTCTTTATATGGTAAATTCATTGTATAATGCCAATGAAACGCACTACCTATTGATTTACCAGAAGCTTCTCCAACCACATCTGGGGCAGTTCCAACATATTCATTTTCAGATATCTTTTTTATTTTCCATATTCGCTGGGATATTTCACCATCAGCATAAACAAAGTCTTCCACTAAAGTAATTTCGTTTCCTTTTATTTCTCCCTTTATATCAACGGTAAATTGACGCTTTAATTCGCCACCTCTTCCTTGAAATATACCCCATGCTTTCGTATTGCCATCAAAGTATTCAAATAAATCAAATTTCGGTTTTGTTTTTGATAATTTTTCAATATCCATTGTGCTACACCCGTAAAAAAATAATACTATTGGTAGCATTACCAACCACATCTTTATTCTCATTTTGATCTCCCTTAGAATTATCAATTGTATCTATTTCTTTAAACATTTCCTTTAACCTTTGAATTCCAAAAAAAACGATTAACTTTATTAAAATTGGTAAAAAAGCATACATCCATGGTAATGCTGCTGCCCTATCATCTGAGTTAGGAAGCCACTCCAATATGGGGAATGTAAATCCTACTGCACATGCTAATGCTAACTTTCCCATCAATCCCCATAAACCAAATGATGCTCCCTCTCTAGGAAAACCAACTAATAGTGATTCATTTGCAGCCAGTCGGGCCTGTAAGGCAGCAGGCAAAGCAATATCAGCCCCAAGAGTTGTCCCTGTAATAATACAGACCAGTGTAAATATCCAGATTTGATTATCCTGTATGAAAAGCACGGGTAAAAAGCTCAAAACAGCTAACATAATAGCGATTTGCCATGTTATTGCTTCGCCAAATTTATTTGCAACTTTTATCCAAATGGGGAGAGCTATAATCCCTGAGAAAAAGTAGATAAGTAAGAGCAAGCCACTTTGCTTTTCAGACATGTTTAAAACATCAGATAGATATATCAGAAAAAGTGTTGCAGGAATTCCAGCCGCTAAAGCATTTAAGAAATGCAAACTTAGAAGTCTTCTCATTAACTTGCTTGTATTTTTCCATACGTCTCTTATTCTTGGTTTTGCAATGCGCTTGACCAGTTTTATTCTTGGAAGGAAAAAAATGAAAAGAAACGATAGTATAAGAGTAACTAAAAAAGTATATGTGAATGACATCATTGGTTTAATGGTAGAAAAAGCAACAACACCCAACGCAATTAGCGCACCAGATAAAATTGCTCCCTCACGCCACGCGGCAATTTTACGTTGTTGAATTTCAGTTTTACCCAACTCAACACCCCATGCGTAATAAGGAATGCTGATGCATGTCCACCCCAAATAGGTTAGGGTTAAAAACAAAGCCAGATATACTGCATTTGCGTCGTTTGGTGGATTGAACAAAAAAAACACTCCTAGCGAAATTATTGGTAATCCAAAAAACATCCACACTAAATGATGAAATTTATGGCGAAACTTATCTCCCACGTAGCCCATTAATGGATCGGTAATAAGATCTAATAATCGCGCAAGAAAAATAACAATACCCGCCAAACCAAATCCTATTCCTGGCATATCAGAATATAATTTTGGAATAAAAACGTATAACGGTAAGCCTAAAAATGCCAAAGGTACCGCCATAAAAGCATAGGGGATATAGCTCCAACCCTTCACTTATGCTCTTTCCTCATTAATAGGTGCACTAAATTAATACGATCATCTCTGAACCCTGCTTCACAGAAAGAAAGATAATAGCGCCACATTCTTCTAAATCTTAAGTCATACCCATTAGACTCCATCCATGACTCCTGTTTTTCAAATGCACCAAGCCAATAAGCCAAAGTGTCGGCATAATGTTTGCCGTAACGATCAATACTTAGAGGTTCAAAATTATTTTTCCATGCCAGTTCTGTTAGATGAGTCTCTGTTGGCAACATTCCACCAGGGAAGATATATTGTTGAATGAAACCACCAGCCTCTTTTAGGTATTTATCAAACAAATCTTCTCGTATGGTAATTATTTGAAGAGAAGCTCTCCCTCCAGGCTTTAAACATTTATTAAGCACTCTGTAATACTCAGCCCAATATTCTTGGCCTACTGCTTCAAACATTTCTATAGAGACAATATGATCATACTGTCCTTCTATATTCCTATAATCCATCAACTTAAAATTAACAAGATTATCTAATCGTTTATTTTTTATCCGATTCTTCGCATAAGTATACTGTTCTTTAGAAAGTGTTATCCCGGTGACTTTCATACCCCAGTTAGCGGCATACTCTGCGAAACCCCCCCAACCACAGCCAATTTCTAAAATATGATCGCCTGGTTCAGGGTCTATTAAAGAAAGCATTAATTCGTATTTTCTCTCCTGTGCTTTCTGTAAATCAGGAGAAATATCAAAGATTGCAGAAGAATAACTCATACTTGAATCAAGCCAACGCTCATAAAAATCGTTTCCTAAATCATAATGCGCTGCAATATTTTTACGACTTCCAAGTTGACTATTCCTATTACGAATATGTTGAAATTTTGAAATTAACTTTACAGGGAGACTTCTTTGTTGAACGCTGTCAAGAGCATCTAAATTTAAAGATAGTAAATAAAGGAGCTCAGGCATATTTTCGCTTGACCAATCCCCTCGCATATATGATTCCGCAAAACCAAGATCGCCACCCAACGCTACTGATTTTATAAAAGAGAAAGGGTTTTCAATTTTTATCTCGGCTCTAGGTCCATCAAATTTTCCTTTTATATAAAAAGCATGATTTTCAGTAAATGCTATACGAATAGAACCATATTTTAGATTTGAGAAACGCTTTAATATTACAGCTTGAATTCCTTTCACTTGTTTTTTTGATGCTTGCTTCGATCCTGCAGTAAATATTTCAGTACTCATCGACTGATCTCCTTCATGGGTGGTTCTGGCTTATGGAAAAAAGGAACTTTTCTTAGCCATAGCTTTAGTGCATGCCAATGGATAGCACCCAATACTTTTAGTGTTTGAAAAGGAATAGAAAAAAACATTTTTGCTAATTGTATACTTGAAAAAGAATATCTTTCCCCTAGCTGAGTCGCATTCAAAAGAGGTTTGTCATTATCAAAAACATTAATTGCTATTTTTAATTTTTCTCGAGGCTTTGCCAATGAAAATGAATAATCACCACGTATCTCCATAAAAGGCGATACGTGAAATACTTTTGGATGTTTATCGCGTACTGGCCACTTGCCATCTTTTGCTTTAACCAAATAACAATAACGTTCACCAAATGTATTATGAACTTCGCATATTGCAGCAAGTATTTCTCCAGTTTCTGATTCACAGTACCAAACACTTAGTGGGTCAAAGCCCCAACCAAAAACTCTTGGCATGCAAAGTAAGTAAATCTTGGTGCCATTAATATCGTAGCCACTATCACTCAAAATTTTATTAGCCCATGACCTGAGATTACATTCACCTTTGGGTAAATGGTCTTTTTCATGAAAGGAGAAAATATTAAATTTATTGACTGAAAAAAAGCGACTAGCTTTGTTCAATTCAGATAATCGATCAATGTCCAAAAAAACGCTAAATACCTTATAATTAAATATATATTTTACTGGGGTGTGCCGCCGATGCATTATTTGACACTTATAGAGAAATCCAAAATTTTTCATGCGGCTGCACCAATCTTCGATGTTTCTATTTTATGCAAAGATGAAGACTCTTCAAACTCTTTTTCCCACTTATTCTTAAGACCTAAAGCTCTGGCTACAGCAACACCAGATCGAATACCGTCTTCATGAAAACCATATCCGGTCCATGCTCCACAAAACCATATTTTTTCTTTCCCTTGAACTTTTTTTAATTTATCTTGTAGAGAGTTACTCTGCGAGTTGAAAACAGGATGATGATATTGGTATTCAGACTCAATGAGCGAATCTTTTGGCATTTTTATTGGATTAAGACTTACAAAATAATTATTACTTGTATTTAATTGCTGCAAAGAATTCATCCAATAGGTAACGCTAACTTCTGAATTTTCTAATGAAGTTTTTCTCGCAGAATAATTCCAGGAAGACCATACTTTTTTAGATTCTGGCATAACTTTCTCGTCTCTGTGCAAGAAGGCTTTGTTGCTTTGATAAGGCACAGACTGGAGTAGAGATACTTCTTCTTTTGATGGGTTTTGAAGAATTTTTAAAATTTCATCGGTGTGACAAGCAAAAATTACTTCGTCAAAAAATAGATTTCTTTTGTCTTCAAAACAAATTTCTATTTTGTCCACACCTCTTCTTACGCCACTAACCCTGCAAGACCTATTTACAGAGGAACCTAGATCTTTGGTCACCCTTTCAACATAAGATTTAGAACCATTTTTGACTGTGTACCACTCAGGGCGATTAAAAATATTAACTAATCCGTGATTGTTAAAAAATTTAACAAAAGACAGCGCGGGAAAATCGGCTATTTTTTTTGGGGGGCATGACCAAATAGCCCCAGCCATTGGGTATAAATAGTTCGTTTTAAATTGTGATCCAAGAGAATTATCGTCTAAAAATTGCTGTAAAGATACATTACCTAATTTTGGATCTCTCATAAGCTTCTTAACTGAGGCATTAAATTTGAGTATGTCTCGCAGCATTCCCAAGAAAGACGGCCGTATTATATTTTTTCTTTGGGCAAATAGTGAGTTCAAACTATTGCCGGCATATTCTAATTTGCCACCATCCAAACAAACTGAAAAAGACATATCTGTTGGATAGGTTTCTACGCCCAGTTCTTCGAAAAATTTGGAAAGAAGGGGATAATTTGGACGATTAAAGACCATAAAACCTGTGTCGATCGACAGCTCGCCGTAAGTATCTTCTACGCGGGCTGTGTTGGAATGACCCCCACATCGAGCTTCTGCCTCAAACAAACTAACCTCAGCTTGATCTCTCAATAACCAAGAGGAAATTAAGCCGCTTATCCCAGAACCTATGACAGCGACTTTTCTATTGTTCAGTTTTTGCAATGATAAAGACATAGAAATTTGCTTATTGTGTAAAATTGTTCTATTAATAGTTGTACATATAGTAGACAAATGCAAGGAAAGATCAATGAATCCTGGAAAATTATTGTTCATTTTTGTAATGGTTTTATGCGCAACCTATTCATTTGCTGGACAAATTTGCCCTGACAGTCTCGACTTTGAAGTAAGAAAATTAGGATCTTCAAAGAGGGTCAACCTGTGTAACGCTTACTCGGGAAAGGTCATTTTGGTTGTAAATACAGCCAGCAAATGTGGATTTACCCCACAATTTAAAGGGTTAGAAGCCCTTTATCGAGAGAAAAAAAGCGAGGGTTTGGTGATTCTAGGTTTCCCGTCAAATGATTTTGGCGCTCAAGAGCTCTCGACCGACTCGAAAATCAATGATTTTTGCAGATTAAATTATGGGGTGACGTTCCCAATGTTCACAAAAGTAAAAATTAAAGGAAAAAATGTACATCCATTCTATAAAAAATTGATGCAAGAGACTCAGTCAAGACCGAGATGGAATTTTCATAAATATCTGATCGGTCGAGATGGAAAAGTGGTTGAGAGCTTCTCGAGTTTTGTTAAACCAACGAGCACTTCGCTCCGTTCTGCTATTGACAAAGTATTATGAAGAGAAAAATGAAAAAAAGTGCATGGGTAATAGGAGCTAGTCAAGGCATAGGGCTCGAGGTCGCGCGTGTTTTGAAAAACCGAGATTGGCAAGTCATCATATCAGCGAGAAATGAAGATCAGCTGAATTCCGCAGCGAGACAACTTGATGTGTTGGCAGTACCCTTCGACGCCACAGATAAATCCGCTACTGAGGAATCCAGTAGAAAAGTATACGATCAGGCAAGCCCAGACGTTGTTTTAGTCAACGTAGGTGACTATGAGCCCATGCCGTTATCCGAATTTAAAATAGATGTTTTTGAGCGTTTAAATAGAACTAATTATCTATCTTGCGTTTACATCTTAGGAACTCTGATCCCAAAAATGAGAGAAGAAGGCGGTGGGCAAATCATTCTTAACGCAAGCGCAGCAGGTTATCGCGGCTTACCTAATTCAGCACCATATAGCTCCCCGAAAGCTGCATTGATTCATATGGCGGAATGCTTAGCGCCTGAGCTTGCGAAAGAGAATATAGAGTTGAAAATCGTTAATCATGGTTTTGTTAAATCTAGACTAACCCAAAAAAATTCATTTTCAATGCCGTTTTTAATGGAAGCAAAAGATGCTGCTACTCGCATAGCCAACGCAATTTCTACATCATCTTTTGAAATAGCCTTCCCAAAAAGGCTTATTTATCCAATGAAGGTGCTGAGGTGTTTGCCCTATAAAATTTATTTTGGAATTGTAAATCGTTGGATTCTGCAATGAAAAACAGCAATTTAGAAACCTACTGCGAATTTTATGAGAGGTTAGGCTTAGAAAGCCTAGGTGAAATACATTCTTTATTCGACTCTAGCGCAATTTTTAAAGATCCCTTTAATTTTGTTCAAGGGCATGATGCGATTGAGAAAATTTTTAAAAAACTTTTATCAGATTATCCAAAGACAAGTTTCAAGGTTAAAGATAAACAGCAAGATGGTGAAGTTGCTTTCATGACTTGGTCATTTATGCCAAATCGAGACAAAGATCTAACGATTGAAGGCGCAAGTCGGGTTCAATTTAACTCGATTGGAAAAATTATTGAACATCGGGACTATTGGGACAGTGCAAGCGAGCTTTTCGCAAAAATTCCCGTACTAAGGACACCCTTTCGGCTGCTTCTAAATAAATTACAAGCAAGCCGAGCAGATCAAATTCAAAAACAAATAACGGCTTTTAAAGCTGATTGAAGGAAAAACTATGACTAAAAATCCACAAATGATGAACAACATGTACAGGATTGGTGCCGTATCGCGCTTAACGAGTATTTCTGCTGACACACTTAGGATTTGGGAAAGGCGATATCAAGTCGTCGAGCCTCAAAGAACAGAAAAAGGCGGTAGATTGTACTCTCAAGAGGATGTCACAAGACTTACAATGATTAAAACCTTGGTGGATCAGGGGCATGCAATCAGCACTGTTGCAAATCTTGACAGTCCGGAGCTCTCAAGGCGCCTATCGCGATCACATCCTGCGAACTTACCTGAAATCGGTAGTGGCAGTTATGACGTTTGCATAGTAGGAAAAGCTATTACCGTTAGGGCTAATAATACAGAAGGCTTGCCAGAAGGTTTGGAGTTGGCTGGGACGTATACCGACGTAGCATCCTTCTTAGAGGACGAGACACATTGCGATACCTTAGTAATAGAATACCCTTTTTTAGATCGAACTACTGTTCGCCAATTGCAAGACCCTGGCATTACAAGTCGATGTGATCAGCTAATTGTTATTTATGCTTTTAGTCCGTCCAATATCCTGCGACAACTTCGACGTTTACAGGTGCATTTAGAAAGGGCGCCTGTTGCTATTGATCATATTTGGCAACTATGTGCTGGAAGAATGCCGCATACTACAAACTGGAGTCCTTCAGAATTCCATCCTGATAAGGTTACAAATGAAGAGTCCCCAAAAAGAATATTTGATGCACAACAGTTAGCGGCTTTGTCGCAAATTTCTAGTGCCCTCAAGTGTGAGTGCCCAAGTCATTTATCATCCCTAATCGAAACAATGGTAGCATTCGAACAGTATAGTACTGAATGTGAGAATGAGACTAGGGCAGATGCGGCTGTTCATGCCTACCTTCACGTGATGACTGCGAAGGCCAGATGGCTAATGGAAGTGGCGTTAGAGAAACTTGCCGAAGTTGAAGACATTGATGTACAGAATTTAAAATTAAAATAATTTTCTCAAAAAATTATTGGTCTAATTCAATTCTTAATGGTTGACCAGGCTGCCAGAGCCCTCTCTCGTCCAAATTTGAGATCCACAATCGGGTTAGGGTATGTGAAACCGATTTCAACTTTAGCCTCTTTGAGGACTTCTGGAGGGGCTTCCCACGGATTATGGACCCACTTTGCCGGCAGGCTTTTCAATTCAGGCACCCATTTTTTTACGTAAGCGCCCTGAGCGTCAAATCTTAAGCCTTGGGATGTTGGATTGAATATTCTGAAATATGGGGCTGCGTCTACACCACTGCCAGCACACCATTGCCAACCCATTCGGTTGCTCGATAAATCCGCGTCAAGGAGTGTTTTTTCAAACCAATCTGCACCCTTTCGCCAATCTATCATAAGGTGTTTTGTTAAAAATGAGGCTACGACCATTCTCACTCTGTTATGCATGAAACCAGTAGTCCATAATTCTCTCATCCCTGCATCCACTAATGGAATACCAGTTCGCCCTTTACGCCATGCTTCAAAGCCCTGTTTATCCTCTAACCAGGGCATCTTATCAAACCTTTTATCCATAGATTCATGGGCTGTATCGGGATAATGAAACATTACATAATTAGCAAATTCTCTCCACACAAGTTCTCTTAAAAATGATTCGGAATAGCTTAATTTTTGACAATTTTTTGCTATGTGCCTGGCACTTATCTGTCCATGATGCAGCCAAGGTGAAAGCTTTGAGCAGAAATTCTTTGCTGGAAAGTTTCGACCCTCTTCATAATCCGGCATTATTTTATCCGCAAATTGAGAAAATATTTTTTTTCCTTCCGCGGCAGTAGGCTTCCAGGAATCTCCAAAGTTTTCCATCCATTCTGGAATGCAAGATTTTCTTTTTGAAAAATATTTTTGATAATCAATTTTTACTAATTTATCTAATTCCTTTTTTAATATATTTTTATAAGGATCAGAAAGACCATGTTTCATTACTGCTCTGTAAAATGGAGTAAAAACACGATATGGGGAACCATCTAATTTTGTAACTTCCCATGGCTCTATTAAGTAATTACCTGGGAAACTTTCTACAAAAATATTATTACTTTTAAGCCAAATCTTAATATTTTTATCAATTTCTTTTAAAATAGGCTCATACCTTCTATTCCAATAGACCGCAGTAAATTTATGAGAATGGAAAAGTGACTCAAATATACTTTTCTCGTCTCCTTCCAGTACTAGCAGCCTCTCATTTATTAAATCTGAAAAATCTACAATAGCATTATGCAGCCACCATTCAGAAGCTGAGGGCTTCGTCCAATCAGTTTTATCAATATAAAGACATAATACGGCTTTATGATTTCTTAAAGCATATGCTAAAGCGGGATTATCTTCGATTCGGAAATCATTTCTAATCCAGACAATCGCAGTATCTTCTTCAATATTTTTTTGCATTATTTTCATTTGTTAATTGCAACTTCCGATCTCAAACTGTTCAAGTGGCTAAACCAATTTATGTCATGGACATTTAATAACTTCAGCTCAATATTAGTTTTCTTCTAAACTATTTTTTAGTAATTGCAAATTTGCCCATGCATCTTTTCTCTTTTTATTTGGATCTACAGAATCAAGCAATGCTTGGGCTTGAGCAGAAATTTGCTCTTTTTGCTCTAAATCAAATAGCTGCAAAGCTACCTCTAATGAATCCAACGGTTCACTCAAAAGAGTTGCGACTAATTCATCTGAGTCAATCAGTGACAGTGGATGTAACAGATCAGCAACAAGGGGAACCTCAAGCATTTTAAAATGCATCGATCTTGCCTCAGCTTCCATTTGTAACTCTTCTTCTGCTAGGGGATCTCCTGATGAATTAGTTATAATTGTACCCATTACAATACCTAGGAGCTGCTTAATGGCAAATTGATTTTGTTTTTGATCATCAGCAAGACCAGCAGATATTTCATAAAGTCGCTCTAAATCCTCTTTAAGTTTAAGAATAACCTCACTTTCTTCTGAAGGTTTTAAATCTATCGCCTGTTGCATGGTAGATCTAAATTTTTCTATGAAAGAAAGAATTTCCTCATGATCCAATCTTTGGGCCTCAAAAAAATCATCATCATGAAATTTAATCATCAATGAAAACAGTGGGTTATCAATACATCGTCGATAATGTCGTTCATGCCGACCCGGTAAATCACTAAAAGAAGCTGCCATAATATAAAACTGAACCAAATAAGATCTAAAATAAAAAGCTAACATATCCTATCAAAAGAATTAAAGATAAATATTTAAAAAATTTTAGGCAATTAGACACTGAGATGCTTTATGGAAAATGAAACAAAAAATGCTATTAGAAAGCAACAATTTAATGACCCAATGGAAAAATTTCAGATCAACCAGACAAATATTACGGTGCTTGGAACGGCACATGTGTCACGCAAGAGTGAAGAAAGTGTAAAAAACCTCATCTATTCAAAAAAATTTGATGTAGTAGCTATAGAGTTATGTGAAAGTAGATTCAAAAATATTAACAATCCAAATATGTTTGCAGATTTGGATCTTTGGAAAGTTATCCGCGAAAAGAAAACAGCTATGATTGCTGCTAATTTAATTTTAGGAGCATACCAAAATAGAATAGCTGAACAGCATAATATAGAAGCTGGTGCAGAAATGTTAGCCGCAATAAAAAGCACTAAAGAACTTAACTTGCCAATTATACTTATAGATCGAGATATCGGAATCACCCTGCGAAGGACTGCATTTAAATTATCTTGGTGGAAGCGTATCAATTTATTTACCGGTCTTTTTTATAGCCTGATATCAAAAGATAAAGTAAATGAGGAGCAAATTGAAAAATTAAAAACCGCTGACGCTTTAGAGGAAATATTTTCAGAGTTTTCAAGTAATAAAAAAGAAATGTTTTCGCCATTAATAAGTGAAAGGGATCTCTATATGTCAGCAAAAATTTGCGAATTATCAAATAAATATTCCGGTAAAGAAATTTTAGCCATAGTGGGAGCTGGACACCTTAAAGGCATCAAGTCTAATGTAGAAAATAAAAACCTCGAGAAAGATTCAGAGAAAATTTTAGAAAAGCTAGAGCAACTTCCTAAAAAGTCAAGTTTATTAAAATTTTTACCTTGGATAATAATTATCATAATTCTCATCGGATTTATTATTGGTTTTAATAAAAGTACAGATCTTGGTGTAGATCTTATTCTCGATTGGATATTAATAAATGGGGGGTTTGCGGCTTTAGGAGCCGTATTAGCTGGAGCGCACCCTTTTACAATTCTCGTGGCATTTTTATCAGCCCCTCTGACATCTTTGAATCCAACTATTGGTGCAGGAATGGTTAGTGCAGGAGCTGAATTAATGTTTAAGAAACCACAAGTAAGGGATTTTGAACAATTAAGAATTGATACAAAAAAAATATCGGGATGGTGGAAAAATAGAGTATCAAAAACTATACTTATTTTTCTTTTTTGTAGCTTTGGCTCGGCATTTGGTACTTATTTTGCTGGCTTTCAGATCTTTGAGAAATTAACAAACTGACATAAGTTTATAGATTTTTCACTAGATTTAATATTTCAGTTGCATGGCCTTTTGGTGAAACATTATAAAAAGCATGCTTTATTATTCCAATTGCATCAATAATAAAGGTAGAGCGAATGATTTTTATTGTATCACCATCATTTGACTTATTTTTTATTAATACATCATAAGAAGAGGATAATGTACCCTTCACGTCTGCTAACAATGGTACCTCTAATTTATATTTATCGCGAAAATTACAATGACTCTCAGACGAATCTAAGCTTACGCCTAAAACAATTGTATTGTAGCTCTCAAATTTTTTTTTCAGCCTTGAAAAGTCTTGACTCTCAATTGTACAACCGGGTGTGTCATCTTTTGGGTAAAAAAATAAAACATAATTTTTCCCTTCAAAAGACTCTTGGCTAAATTCTTTTAAATCTGAATCAAAAAGAAGAAAGGAGGGGGCCTTATCACCTATATTTAACATTGTCTTTGCCTTTCGAGATAAATTGTTGTTTATGTTTTTATCAACTGAGATTTTAGTTCCATTATCAATTGATTATTGTGCTCTGATTTTCTTTCTAAAGTATTTTTATAAAATTCTCTCTCGCTTTTTTCAATAAAAATTTTTCCTTCTTGGCTTATGCCTTTAGCCATAAGAATAGAGTATCTTCCGCTTGCTGCGTCTTTTTTATACCCTAAACGCAATGCCCGAAAATTTGAAATTTTCCAAAAATTTAATATTCTGGAATCAAAGCCAAAAGCAGCACCAAGTAAATCATAATAGTTGTCATTACACCAAGTTGTCGCCTCATCTAATAATTTTGTACCTATGCCTTTATGGCGCCAGGATTCATATACTGCAATACGCATCACTCTAAGTAACTTTAATGTTGGCGCTTTACATAAGCCTGAATGGAAAGCAAGTGATTGTAAAAACATATGTCCTTTCGGTCGTCTTTTTCCCTCGCAAACTAAATTAGCTAATTTTGAATCAAAGCCACCCTCCTCTACAAAAAGAGCAACGCCTACCACCGTACTTTTATTTTTTGCTACGATTATATGTAAGTTTGGCGCATCTAAAAGTTGATATAAATCTGACGGACGAGTCTGATAATGAGCACTTAATAAAAGATTGAAAACATTTTTCAATAAGCTTCTATTTCCAATTAATTCATCTTGACTAATGTATTTGTACTCGATTTTATAATTAAATTTTGGAATAAAAATCTCTGACTCAAATAAAAAAACCTTATTAAGTAAATTTTCAAGAGGATCATTTTTATGCCAACGGATTGGATTTTTAAGATTTATTCTTTTCCATTTTGGAAAAAATTTAGTTAAGTATTCAGTAAAGTAATTCACAAACCCAAGACCACTTCCTTCATAGCCATGAACAGTTGTGCTCAAAATAGTTTTGTCTTTACTCTTTATCAGATCCTTCAAAATGGGAATTGGAATCGCTGCAGCTTCGTCAATTATGAGTAGATCACAAAGGGGATTCTCAGTTAAATATCTCTCTGGAGTAAAAAAAAATATTTTACTCCCCCTATATGACAAATAATTTTTATTAAATGAACACTCTTTTAATTCTCTTTTAATTATTTGAAAAAAAGTTTCGATGTTTTTTCTAAAAGGAGCTAATAATATAATATTTTTTCTTTTATTTTTTATTATCTCAAGTATAGAAAAAGCTAAAGCCGTAGTTTTACCACGACCTCGATTTGCAGTTATAACGAGTGGCTTTCTTTCATTGCCATTATTAATCGAGATAATTTCATCAATAATTTTCTTTTGTTCGAGCGTTAAAAAAAATTTCTTATTTTCTGTTTGATATTTTGTTAATTTTAAATGCTGATTTTTTTTGTCTTCTCGAATAATACTTACGTATTTCGATTCGTTGAAAATATCGACAAAGCGTTTAAAAAACCTAACTCCTACATCAGCTTTATTCATTGGAAAAGGGGTAAGTCTTTCTGCTGTTTTATTATTATTTTCCCATTTCTCCCAAATCGGCGTCAATAAAATCAATTCTCCACCACCTTTGAGGGTTCCTAAAGCAGCAGCAAATGAGTCCAACATGAAATCTTCATGGGCATCGAAAATTAATAAACTACATTCTCTTCCTAAGTAATTCTGTATTTTATCTGGAGGAATCACATCAAAATATTTTAATTTTTTTTGACTAATCCAAATAATATCGTTTTTTTCTTTATTAGAAGCTTCTCTTTTTAATTCATCCATTGCCCAAAAAAATGAACCGACTAATACTTTACAATTTCGAATTTTTTTTCGTCTAAAATTAAACAAACCTTAATCCTAAATTTCTTATTTCTGTAAGATTTTAATTGGAGCAGTATTAATTAACGAGCTACAAGAAAAATAACCTATTATGGTTACGATGACTATGCCAATTGATCCGCCTATTAAAAATGAGAGCATATTGAAGCTTGAATTTATTTCAAAAAGATATTCTGCAAAAAATATACTCAAAATGTTTGCTAAGAAAGCGCCCATTAATCCTGAAATAGATCCAATTACAAGAAATTCTCCCATGGTTAGAGATAATATTTTATTTCGAGATGCCCCCAATATTTTCAATAAAGCTATTTCTTCAGATCTCTGATCTCTGCTGATTTGAATAGCGGCAATACTAATCAGAAAAGCAGCTAGCAAAGTAAAGAGAAAAACACCTTCAATAGCCAATGTCCCCTTTGAAATAATATCTTTTAATTTTTTTAACAAAGAATCAATGCTTATAATAGAAATAGCAGGAAATTTTTTTCCAATTTCTTTTATTACCTCCTCATTATTTTTATCAATGTATATACTTGTTATATATACAAAAGGAATCTCTTCTAAAAGTTCAGGGCTACCTTGAACAAAAAAATTAACATTAAATGAATCCCAAGATACTTTTCTTATACTCGAAACAGGCGCACTTAGTATTTGACCTGCTATATCAAAATAAAGAATATCTCCAATATTAATACCTAGTTCTTTTGCGATGCCCTCTTCTACTGAGAATGCTTTCTCGCCAGGCTGAAGCCAGCTACCTAAAATAATTTTATTGTCAGTCTGTAATTTAGGACTGAAACCCAAATTAAATTCTCTTTCAGAAAGTCTTTTAGCCCTTGAGGAACTATAGTTTTCTGATTCTATTTTCTTTTCAGATATTTTTTTAAGTCTTCCCCTAATAGTTTGATAAAAATTCGGGGTATTAGTATTTCTTTCTAATAATAAATTCTTCAATTCATTTAGTTCATTCTTTTGTATATTTATCAGGAAATAATTTGGTGTATCAATTGGTATATTTTTTTCCCACTTATCAAGAATATCAATTTTTAATAAAGTTAATATCATTAACAAAGTTATTGCTAAACCGAAACCAGAAATCTGTAGCAAAGATAAACCTTTGTCTCTTTGTAATGCAGCCAGGCCCAAGGATAAATTTCCACTTTTTCTCAATGGCGTAAGTATTTTTATTAATATGTTACTCAAGATTGCAAAAGTAGAGAGTACTATTATTAATCCAATGCTTGAAATTACAGCAAGCTCAGCATTCTTAACCTGCCAAAATACTAATAAAAAATATGAACACACTGCGATAAAAGTGATTAGTCCATAGCTATAATTTAATGAAATATTATTTTTACATAACACATCCATTGGAGATATTTTTTTAATTACAAAAAGAGACGGTAATGCAAATCCGAGAGTTAAAATAAAAGAATGAAGGAAGCTAAAAAGAATTGGTTTTACCCCGGGCAAAGGAAGATTGTTGCTTACATAATCTTGAGAAATATAAACAAGTGCAGCCTGACAAATATAACCAAAAAAACATCCTATCGTGGATGCAACTAATGTTACTTTTACTAATTGCACCATATATCTATTGAGTACAGCTGAAGCTGTCATCCCAAGAGTGCGAAGAACAACTGCTTCGCCTAAAACTAAATTTATAAATCTTCTTGTGGCTAATATTATCGCTATTCCTGCAAGGATACTTGCACAAAGAGCAGATAAATTTAGAAATTTTTGTCCAATTTCTATCGCATTATTAACTTCTGATCTTCCATTCTCTGCAACAATAAATTTGGTATTTTTAGATTTTGATTTAACCCATAATTTAAATTTTTCTATATATTCTTCATTTCCAGAAATAAGTAATCTATAAGATGCTCTGCTAGCAGGTCCTAATAATCCGGTATCTTTTGCATCCTTCCAATTAATGAGAATTCGTGGAGCAAGCTGAAATAAATTATTATTAATATCTGGTTCTTTATTTATTCTTCCTATAATTTTTAATTTTTTATTTCCAACACTAAGATTTTTTCTTTTTTGTAATTGACTATAAAGTTTTTGTGCTATTGCTACTTCACCAGATTTTGGTGGAACTGATAGGATTTCTAAACCAGATATTTTTAAATCACCCTTAAGTGGATAATTATCATCAACAGCCTTAATTTGAACAAGCTTTGGCTTTTCCGAAATAAATATGATGCTTGGAAAAGTTACCAAACGACTTGTTTTTAATTCAAAATTTTTAGCTTTTAGAATCCATTCAGTCGGAATGGGTTGGCCCTGCTCTAAAACAAAATCTGCTGCTAGAAAAGAAGATTTTTCATACTTTAATGCTTTATTGATTCGATCTGCAAAAAAACCAACAGAACTAAGTGCTGTTACTGCTATTACTAACGATATAAATAAAAGAAAAAGTTTTGGAGGAAAAAATAATTTCAAGTCAAAATACCGCCATGCATTTTTAATATACGATCACAACGATTAGCTAAACGATTCTCGTGTGTTACGACTACTAAAGAAGTATTAAATTGATTTTTCAACTGAAATAACAAATTCTCGATTTGTAGACTATTTTCATCATCTAGGTTTCCAGTTGGTTCATCTGCAAAAAGAATTTTTGGTGTACATGCAAAGGCCCTAGCGATAGCAACTCTCTGTTGTTCTCCGCCAGAAAGTTGCTGTGGCAAATGATCCATTCTAGACTCTAAACCGACATCTAAAAGTATTTTCTTTGCTTTCTGAATAGCATTTTTTTCCCCAGCTAACTTAATTGGTAAATTAACATTCTCAAGAGCAGACATGCCCGGCATTAATTGAAAAGATTGGAAAATAAATCCAACCCTTCCTAGTCTAAGAACTGACTTCTGATCCTCATCAAGACTTCCTAAATTTTTGCCAAGCAAAGTTACTTTTCCACCTGAAAAATTATCTAATCCCGCTAATATTCCAAGAAGAGTCGACTTACCACTGCCCGATGGACCCAAAATAGCAACTGCTTCACCTCTATTGACGTGGAGATCTATACCGCGCAGGATACTAAGTGAACGGCCATCGGGAGCCTGAACATTTTTGGTAAGAGCCTGCGCTACTATGACAAAATTATCCATTTTTTCTCTCTCTTTATTTTTAATATCTTTGCTGTCTAACGCTGTCTCTGCAAATAATACCTTACTCGTCTTAGGCGATAGTCTTAGCGCCGGCTACGGTATTAATCAAAAAGAAGGTTGGGTAAGTTTGCTGCAAACTCGCTTGAAAAAAAAGCGCAAACCATACCAGGTAATTAACGCCAGTATTACCGGAGAAACAACATATGGGGGGCTAAATCGTTTAGAGAAATTACTTTATTTACATAATCCCTCGATTCTTATACTAGAATTAGGAGGAAATGATGGATTAAGAGGGTTCGATTTAGATACAACTTATAAAAATTTACAAAAAATTATTCATTTGTCTAAAAAGAAAAATATCAAAATTCTGATGCTTGGAGTGAGGCTTCCACCAAATTATGGGGAAAAATATACTCTACAATTTCAATCAATTTTCAAAACCCTAGCTTCCGAAGAAAATATTTTATTGATACCTGCTTTTATGCTTGGTGTTGCAGAAAATAAAAATCTCATGCAAAGCGATGGTATTCACCCCAACAAAAAAGCTCAAATAAAACTTCTCGAAAATATTTGGCCTGCATTGAAATCAATGCTTTAGGCATTTGCTTTATTTTTCAAAAACTCTGAATATTTTATGGCTCATATGCTAGATTTGGTCTTAGCCATTTTTCACACTCTTCAAGACTTAATTGTTTTCTTCTCGCATAATCTTGAACTTGGTCTTTATTTATTCTTCCTACAGCAAAATATTTTGCTTCTTTGTGTGCAAAATATAAGCCAGAAACTGCAGCAGTAGGTACCATTGCTTTTGATTCTGTAAGCCAGATTCCTGTATTTTTCTCTACTTTTAATAAGTCCCATAGGAGATCTTTCTCGGTATGATCAGGAGATGCTGGATATCCCATAGCCGGCCGTATCCCATCATAATTTTCTAAGAGCAAATCCTCTTTATTAAAATTTTCATTAATTGCGTATCCCCAAAGATCTACTCTTACTTTTTCATGAAGCCACTCTGTTAAAGCTTCTGCCAAACGATCAGCTATAGCTTTGAGCATAATTGAAGAGTAATCATCATGATCATCTTCAAATATTTTCAACCTATCCTCTATGCCAATACCTGCAGTTGCGGCAAAGCCACCAATGTAATCTGAAAAACCAGTATTTTTTGGCGCTATAAAATCAGATAAACACTCATTAAATCTTCCTTTTGGCTGCTTTCCTTGTTTTCTTAAATTATGAAGACAAGTTAAAATTTTATTTCTTTTTTCATTTTCAAAAACCTCTATATCATCTCCTATTGAATTAGCTGGA
>MDTD01042987.1_pt1 | contig 145810 bp, 114 predicted proteins | sample 811221 | NCBI WGS metagenome assembly MDTD01 (sample SAMN05326646, study PRJNA326480) | marine metagenome | isolation source: seawater | place: Pacific Ocean: South West | collected 2011
CTCAGGTGGCTCCCCAGAGCTAATGAAAAGTCATAGAGTCGGCGGTGGACCAATGCCAGTTCATCATCATCTTCCGCTTCATCACTGTGCTTTAGAAACGTACGAACCATCCATACATGGCTGAGCTGCACGTCAAGCTGATGCATTAAGTCAGAAGGGTCACTCATGTTTGGTCATTAATTAATAGTCAAGACGTAGGTCGAGTTTTACGTTAGTCATCGCCTTTGTCCGACTCTTCTTCAACACTTTCCTCGGAAGATTCAGCTTCTGCAACTTCCTCTTGTCCTTCTTCCGGACTGGTACTTACACCAGTTTCGGCGGGTTCATCCGAGTCAGTTGGTTCGATGGCGTCTGACGCAGTTGTTGCTTCAGTTGTCGCAGTATCGTCTCCCCGTACCTGATCCCATAGCGGTTTTTCGTCTTCTTCGATCTTTGGCTTTTTGCCCGGTTTAGGTGCGGTGACGAGAGTCACGATCGCACCGATAATCACAATCGTTAGGCTCGCAAAGAAGAGAGGGTTAACATCACCTATTTGCTCCATCTCCAGTACCGAGATGATGGTATTAATAATCGGAGCACCGCCGAATACCAGTGGCATGACAAAGACGGGCTTTCCACCGAAGGTGAACGATAGGATGATCCCCAGAGCTCCTACCGATCCGCAAATTCCCGCGAGCAAGGAGTAGAACCAACCTGAGAATTCTGTAGTTTCAGGAAATCCTGATTCGGATGTGTACATAATGAGCAGTGGTATGATTACAGCCAAAACAAAATAGGCTATGCCAACACACAGGAGTGGACGTAGACGGCTGCCACTCATTAAATGTTGGCTTTTGTGTAAGACACTCCCATAGGCTCCCCAACTAAGGACGGTTAGGCAGATTCCCCCAACGATAAGCAGGAGATTAGTTTCTTTCTTTGGAGCGACAGTCGGCTCTGAAGCATCAGCTGTTTCGGGCATTGCTGAGACCACCTGAGATGTTGCTTTATCGTCAACGGGGTCTGTCGCCGACGTTGCCTCTTCTTGATACACGACGGTTTTGATGTCGGCTTGAATTTGAGATTGAGATGTATCTGCACTCTTTGGCTTAAAGGCAAAGACTCCACAGGCTCCCAGAGCAACCAGAATGATCCCCAAGTAAAAACCAGGCGTCATTTCCTTGAACAGTTTGGTCATGTACATCGAGACGATGGTATTTACGACAGGGGCACAACCAAACACGATCGGCATGACATAAGACGGCGAGCCTCCACTGGTTAGTGCGGTAATAATTCCCAATGCTCCAAATGCGCCAAGTGATCCGGCAGCCAATCCCCATTTAACCCCTGACGCACTCCATTTTCCTTGTTCCCCTTTGGTTTTGAGAACATACATCGGGACCACCACTGCGACAACGAAGTATGAAATTCCGACGCAGAGTAACTGCATCCAGGAATTGTTACTCATTCCTTCTTTGCCGTGATGCAGCACAGGGCCATACGATCCCCAGCAGAGAACGGTCAGTAAAGCAAACGGAAGCGAAGCGATAATTCCACGCATGTTTTGAGTCTCGCAGGAAGGTGAATTTGCATATGAAAGCCTAACACGATAAGTCTAACCGATTAGAAGGAAGATTGTTAGGCTTGGAAAATGAAGCCACTTAAGGCCTCCAATAATGGATCATCTTCTGGACCACAGAAGCCAAGGTGTAAGTGTTTTCTCCACCCTTCTGCGTAGTCCATCTTATTGGAGACCTGCCCCAATTGCTGATCGAGGTCTGTCATTGTTTTCAGGTAGGAGTCTAAGCCCTGACTTTCATCCAACCATTGCTTTTGACTAGAGTGTAAGGACAACATCTCCTGCTTGCGTTTTTGCAGATCGCTGACATCGACAAAGTAATCGGGGCGAATGAATTTCCCCAACGGGTCATAGTGAGAGTACGGTTGGGCATGATACAGCGTTACGTTTTGTGTTGTAATCGGTACAGGAGGGCGAGTCGGGTAATTGGGCATCCCGCGGCAGAAAGCGGCGGTTACAGCAAGCCGGCACGTGTTTGTATGATCTTCCATATAGTCGGTTGGACTATGCGTCAGGATTATTTCCGGAGCGACTGTACGGATGACTGCAGTGAGTTGTTCTAACGTTTCTTGCTGATAAAACACTTCCAGATCATTACAAAGTGGTTCGTGAAAAGTGGCCCCAATAAATTCAGCGGCCTGCCGACTTTCCTTCAGTCGGATGCGGGCTGTCTCTTCCGCTGAATGAGTCGTACTTCCACAACAACCATTGGCCACATTCATGTAATGCAACTGATACCCCGCATTGGCGAGTCGCATCATCGTACCGGACATTAGGAATTCAATATCGTCCGGGTGGGCACAAATGGCAAAGGCAGTTTTCATTTCATAAACTCGCAAAGGCGTTATTCACCACGAAGAGCCGGAATCAGCGGAGCTCGTAAGGTAGCTCGGACTGCAAAGAGCCCAGAGATCACACCGACTACAAGAATTATCAACAACATAACAAATAGGTCGATACCCGGCGCTGACGCTTCAGCGAATAGGATGTGCGGCAGTACCGCAAATAATGCTGCTGTCACACCAGTCGTCAGTCCGGCACAAAGTAAGACAATGTTTTCGCAGAGTACCATTTTCGCCAAGCGAACAGGACTAAATCCAGTTGCCTTCATAAGCGCCAATTCACCTCGTCGTTCGAGAATACTTCTCAACTGAACAGTTGCCAGGCCAAAGGTTCCAAGCAATAGTCCTAAGGCACCTAAACTTTGAAAAGCACTGATGTAGGTATTTTGAACGGCCAGTAACTCTTCCAGTAAGGCCTGCGTTGATTGCATGTCCAGACCCTGATCGCGGAAGCGATTTTCCAGAATGACACGCGTGTTTTCATTAGCCGCTTGATCGGTGGATAGGAAGTACCGGTAGCCACTAATATGTGGAAACAGCACTTTAAAGTCCTGTTCACGGACAAGCAAGCTTCCCTGAAGAATACTATTTGTGAGTAATCCAACGACTTTGAAGTGGACGGTGTGACCATCTTCATAAGTAATGTCGAAGATCTGCTCCATACCGCCATACAGCTTAAGGCTATACATGGCCGTGTTTTTGTCGATCACGACAGGAACAGGGTCATCCTCCGTTCCGGTATGAGTAGTGGCGGAGGAGGCCAGTAATTGCCAGAGGTTTTCAGCCTGCGAGTCGTCAGCGATGTTGGCTCCCCAGCTAAACTTTACCTCGGACTGATCGTAGTGTTCCACAAAAGATTGTGGAACACCCAGAACTCGTGGACGAGCCGCCTGATAGACGTTGCTGCAGCTGGCATCATCGCCTGGTTTGTAACGTAGACAGAGAATGCTCTCGGTCTCAAGTTGGTCGGCAATCTCTTTTTCAAAGACTGATGCATGTAGTTCTTTTTCAGCCAGATCTTCGTATACCGGCATTGAACTGAGACCCCAGAAGCTAAAACCACCTCGACCCTGTTCTGACGGCGTTAGCTTGAATGCTCCCATTGCGATAATCAGGAAGGAAGCCATTGCCATTAATCCGATAGTCAGCGTACTTCTGCCGGGATTTCGTCCCGCATTTCGTGACGCCAGCCAGCTAAGAGGCAAATTGATCTTCTGAATAGACTGCGAATTCCATCCGCCCCGCAGATATGCTCTGATTTTCAATAAAATCGAGGTCAGGACTAAGAATCCAGCTCCGACAAAGGCACCAGCCTGACCTTCACTTCCTAGTGATGTTCCGAAGTCTGGCAAGGCGGCCATCACGGCTAGCCCCAAGCCTGCGATAAATAAGCCAGCCCTTAGTTTGGAGAATTTTGCCTGAGTGCTGGCTGACACCGTCGAGGTGGCTTCTTCGGCATGACCGGACAGTAATCTTCTGGCAGTAATACGACTGGTTTTCCGAATGGCCCAGGAGATTGTCAAAGCCGAAATGCAAACCCCCAGTAGGTAGCCTACGACCAGACTTCGGGCTGTGATGTGAAAATCCAAAAAGGATGTCACAATGGCCTCGACCCACAATGTTGTGAGGCCTGTGAGCATGAGTTTGCCATATCCGATTCCGATCAAGACGCCGAGTGCGGCGCCGATGGTAGAAATTAAAACAGCCTCATAGATTAGCAGTCGGCTGATCTGTTTTCGTTTTAGTCCTAAGGCAAGCAGGAGTCCCAACTGGGCCACACGTTGCTGAATCCCCAATCGGAAGAGGACTATGATCAGCATTAAGGCGCTCGCAATGACAAAGAGACTTAAGCCCAGAAAAAGTCCGTCGAAAGGAGTCGAGCCACCGGCTGCCTTTAGACCATCGCGTTTTACAGGAATAAAATTCATTCCTAGTGTCGAGCCTGAGGAAGACACGGCGTCCTGTAGCTTTTGAGCGATGGTCTGTTGATCGCTAAAAGGTACACGCATGGTGGTATGACTGCCGAACCGACTACCCCAGAGCTTGCGTCCAAGGTTGAGTGAGACAAATGCCTTGGGAGTCGTGCGATGATTATTCCAGTATTGGTCGTCCTGCCCACGAATTCGATTGACCGTTGCAAATGGAAGATCCCAATCGTTAATTGAATCCTGATCCGTGACCCCTGGTACTTCCGGAGTTAGGTCGGGGTCATTGAGCAAGGTTGGTGGCTGGTGAAACAGAGCTTTGCGACGTCGTGAATACGGGCGGCGTGGTTCGGTAAGTTTAAAGATTTCAACCACACGCAAGTCTACCCACCGTTCTACGGTTTGACCGTGCGTCGTTTCGGGTTCGAAGTAGTCGATTCTGAGCCAGTCGCCCAATCCGATTTCGAGATTCTCAGCCAACCAACTATTAATCACGACTTCGTCGTCTTTGATTAAAACGGCGCTGCCGTTGGCGTCGAGTAACGGGCCTAGACCATCTTTACTGTCGATTGCGGTAATCATGGAATAGGGAACAATTTCCCCATCCACTTCAGGATCACGTTTTTCGGTCACCACGCCCCCTCGAGCGTCTGGCATAACGCCATCAGGGACTTTCATAAGTGCATTGGCCAAATAAGTCATGACGGGTTGAGCCTCTTCTCCCAATGCATGTTCTGCCAAAGCAACGGTATCGTCATCGAGCATCATTTTGACGCTCGACAGACTGTGATATTTCAAAACCGTATGATTTACTTCATCTGATTCAGACTCCCAGTCCAACGAGACATCTGTTAACAGAAGGCCGAGGTCGTCAATGCTGGGTTGCAGAGAAGTTTGTAAAGTCTGAGAAGCACTTTCATCCGGTGGCGTATCGATTTGCCCTCCGGAAACCAAAATGGCGTTGGCTCGATTCTCCTGATCCAGTTCATCCTGGAGGAATGCCAAATTGACATAGGCGTTGAAGGATATCTGCTGAGAGGACGTCAGTGAAAACCGCCCTAGATCTTCGGCGGGTATGATTTCTGAAACGGTCAATCTGGGGATACTACGAATGCGGTCATCTTGTGAACCAAGCGGACTGTCCGCATTTACTTGTTTATCTTCAGGAAGTCGCAGGGTAACCACATCACCAACATTTACGCCAAGTTCATTTGCCAGTGGGGCGTTGAGAACAATCTCGTCATTTTCGGGTTGGATGGACTGCTCTCGTTCGGTTTGTCCAAAACTCCAGAATTCGTCCTGTATGCCAAGCACCAGAATATTAGAGGCGACGTGTAGCGATTCGGAATCATTTACTTCGCGAGTGGATTCCAGTGTGCCTTGCGGAAAGAGAATGGCGACTGTCGCTCGTTGATACAATTCTTGTTGGAATGCTTCTGAGGTCTCCAGCTCGTCGACTAATTCCTGACGGAAGAAGTGGGGAGTCACTAGAATTTCATCGATGAGTCCAAGTCGCCCGAGCGTGAGTGACTTGAGGCTTCCCCGCATACTATCGCCGATTAGCAGAGCGCCAGTGAGCACAGCAGTCGCCGCAGCCACTCCCAACGCGACGGTTAAGTTGATACGCCAGTGGTGGACGAGGCTTCGCAAAACGAATCGTTTGTTATTCATTCTTGTGCGTTCCTACACCGTTGCCGAGGACAATCGCCCATCATTAATTTCTAGTTTCCGCCCGAGCATGTCAGCCAGATCGCGACTATGGGTCACCACAATGAGTGCCATGGATTCGGCATCTTGAATTTCTAAAAGGAGTTCCCCAATTTGCTGAGCATTGCGGTGGTCAAGGTTTCCGGTTGGTTCATCGGCCAAAACTAGAGAAGGGCTACAAATCAAAGAACGGGCTACGGCCACTCGCTCTCTTTCGCCTCCGGATAATTCAGCAGGCCGATGATGAGAACGGTCTGCAAGTCCGACTCGTTGAACTAATTCTTCAGCTCGGGCAACATCCGCTGCTACTGGTTTGCCATTGGCCATGGTGGGAATCAGTACATTTTCAAGAACACTAAGTTGGGGTAACAGGTGATGTTCCTGGAAGATAAATCCGATGTTAGCGTTTCGGAATGCAGCGAGTTCATCTTCATCCAGAGAAAACGGGTCTGTGTCATTCAGAGTATACGAACCACCAGTGGGGTGATCGAGCGTTCCCAGAACGTTTAAAAGGGTACTTTTACCTGACCCACTTGGGCCAATAATCGCTAGGTTATCGCCAGAGCTGAGTTCGAGGTCAATGCCCTTAAGGATCTCTAGCGGTTCCCCGCGGGTAGGGTATTCCTTCTTGAGGTCTTTGATGACAAGGTTTGCCATGTTGATTTCTGCCTTAGTAGTCCAAATCAGCGTGAATCAGAGCGAGGCATCCGATTCCGTAAAAGGTATATTCCACATCACAGACTTTATCCCATTCGGCTCCGTGAAAGCCGCCGTTGGATTGCTGGAGTCTCTTAGCATACCTCAATAATTGTGTTCGATCGATTTTCTTACCGCCACCTAAGTCTATCAATGTGAGAAAGCCGGTAAAGGAGCTCAACAAATCGGCGATTGGAATGCGAGTATTGGCTCGCAGTCCTCCCTCGTCAGTCTGCATTTGCCCAAGAAAATCAATAGTGTCTTCGCGCAATTCCTCATCAAGGGCATCCAGGATTTTGAGAATGCCAATCGCAGCCGCGGTGGGATTCGTCCCCGCTCGTTTTTGTTGTTTCACTTCACGGAATCCACCACCGGTTTCGTTTTCCTGATCAAAAACGAACTGAATAAGTGGATTAGGGTTTTCCAGAGGGCGTTCGATTAGCTCGCGACAAAGCAAAACGAGAAAGGAGTTGTAGGTGCTGCCGACATTACTAGTTGCGCTCTTGGCATAACCACCATCTTCACGGCGAAGTGTTTCGAAAAAGGCAGCAACGGAGTCTTTCCACATCCTGCCGGCAGCGTCAAAGACATCGACACCCGCAGCGTTTTCCAACATAGAGGCACCGTAGATCAATGCTGCCAGGTCGACGACAGTTTCCTGTTTATCGAGACGGGAACGCAGGAATGCAGCCGCTTGCTCGGCCCGCTCGCCGTAGAGCTCCCCGGTGATTGCCAGCGTTCGCAGAGCAAACGAAGTATAGTACGGGTCACTCGTGCCCTCTCGGCCACCCCAGCCACCATCGCCCTGCTGTTTACTCCAAACCCAATTGGCATGGTTTTGGCGAATCTCTCCCGGGACATTGCCCATGGCGGCAGCCAGTCTGATGGTCAATTCCTGAAGATACGCTGACATCGAAAATAACTAACTAGGTGAGGCTGGCTTAATGCCAGGCTTAGGAAGGGTCGGCAAGCGAAGGATCGACGAAAACTTCTAGCTGAGTACGGATTTCGTCAGGAATTTCGCGAGAGGTTGGTTTTTGCCCATGCTCAATGCGGCAGCACACGGCCGTGATTTCACCAGTGGCTATGAGCTGATCACCAGACAGGAATGTGTGATGATAGGTGACGCTACGTGATCCAAGTCTTTTAACTCGGACCTCAAGTGTCAGTACATCTTCGAATCGAACCGGAACGCGGTACTCAGCGGTCGCAGACACACGAGGCCAGCTGACCGTTTCATCACCTGCATTGAGCACGACGCTTGATCCGATGCTTCGCAACAGTTCATGCTCGGCCTCTTCCATATAAGTGAAATAGGTAGAGAAATGCATGATGCCCGCAGCATCGGTATCTCGAAATTCAACGCGTTTGGTGGTGGTGAAAACTTGAGCCATGGTTTTATTATAAATGCCGAATGGAACTTAGAACGTGTACTTCCCGATAAAAGCAGGCGATAAAAAAACACACGCTCTGGAAAAGAACGTGTGTTTGGTGTCTCTAGAGTTCGAAAAAGTCGTGTTCGACTTATTCTCCATCGTATGGCAACAAGGCCATGAATCGAGCTCGTTTAATTGCCTGAGTCACGGCGTGCTGGCTAGCTGCAGAGCAACCTGTCTTACGACGGCCAACGATGCGGCCGTGACGGTTAACAAGCTTCTTCAGCATATCGACGTCCTTGTAGTCTACGAACATAGGACGTGGCCGCTTGCCATCCACTAGCAATGGATCGCGCTTACGTGAACGAGAACGAGCTTTCGTACGTTTACGAGCTTTTGATGATGAACGAGGTGGCATTTCTAATTTACTCCTGAACGGGCCTGTTTTCAGACCTATGGGATCAATACGTTCGTCACCTCCCCAAGACTCGGTTCCAGTCTTTTGGACTCACCCACACGTGTAGGTAATGGAGGAGGGAAACAATCTATTCTAGATCACCCAAGTAACCCCACAAGGTCAAATCAGATCGGACTTGTGGGATTTTTGGATACATTCCCCTAGCGTTTTTAGGCTAGTCAGCCTTCGGGAAAAACTTGTTAAGCGTTTCCTCTGAAGGTGGTTTGGTCATCAATGAAACGATAATCATCGCTGCTGTAGCCAGAGTGATCATGGTGGCTACAGGCATAAGACCAAGGAAGTCGTAATGCGGATTCGCAGCAAAGTCTGAATCTGCAAACAGACATAACCAGGTTACACCGGCCGCAATCACAGCAGCATACGCTCCTGCCTTGGTTAACCGTCGCCAGTAAAGGCTGGCGAAGATCAACGGAAATAGGCTAGAGAACCCACTAAAGCACCATACGCCAAGGGTGAACACACGACGAGGTTCAAACAAGCTGAATAAGTAGGTCAGTGCAACGATGGCGACGATGAACGCTCGAGCAATGACAATCAGCTGCTTATCGCTGAAGCGATCCTTCTTACTGTAATGCGTTACAATGTCTGTCGTGAACATAGTTCCCACACAGAGGAACTGGCTGTCAAGCGAAGACATAATCGCCGCCAGTATTCCCGCAGTGAGCAATCCACCAACAAATGGACTGGTAAGTGCCTTTACTGCTGCCGCTAAAACGGCATTCGGTGGAAAGTGCGGTGGAATCAGTGCAGTATTCGTACCCGGAAGTGTAGCACTGGTCATCCAAACCCCTAACAGGACGCAAGGTACCCATACCAGCATGATGAAGATTGGGTGGGCCACGACGGCCAATTTGAAACTATCTGCACTTTTGGCCGTTAGCCAATGTTGGAACAGGTGGGGAAACATTCCGACAGAAAGTGGCACGAAGAAATAGGTAAGAAACTTCCAGGGGTTCATACCGCGAGGAGCGTCCGGGGCCCATTTAGATGCTCGGTAAACACCGCGGGCTTTCTTCAGAGTCCAATTTTTTGAATCACGGGGGTTGCCGATCTTATCCTTGAATTTTTCCATCCCGGCGTTGTCAGCACCTGGCTGACGAGGGTAATGTTGAAGTTCCTTGTGAGATAGCAGCTCGCCCAGCTTTTCGTCAGATTCAGGGGCGATTCGATCATCCTGCTCGAGTAACGCGCGATTTTGTTCAATCACAGTTAGGTTATCGAGTAAATTATTCTTTTTAGCATAGGCTGCAGGAGCGCGGTCTACTTTTAAGAACGGAGGCAACGGCGCTTTGAATTCATCGTTGGCCTGAGCCATTTGTTCTTCACTGAGCTTGAGCTTGCCATTTCTAACAGCGTAGTTGTAAAACGCGACGTTTTCCCATTTCGCATAAGCGGTCTCGTATTTATCGTTGTCTGCAGGGTCAATTGCCCTCATCATCTTAGTTGGGTTTTTCTCCAACACATTTTCTGTCGCCTGTTCCAGGCCGCCAAGTTTATTGGAGATGATGAAGAATGTGATCAGGCCAAGGACCATGAACACCATAGTCTGAGCGGTGTTGGCCATCGCCGTACCACGCATACCACCAAAGAACACATAGATCAGTACGACGATACAAATTACTAGTGATGCCAACCACGGTGGTACACCATAGTCGTAATTCGCAAACGCCGTCTCAAATGCTCCTTCCGTGATACTATTGATCACCGATCCAGACGCCATCACGCCGATTAAGAGGTAAGGAATCACCAAGCCGACAAGAATTGGAAACAGGATGATGCCGATTTTGTCGCTTTCCAATCGATCACGGAAGAATTGAATCTGGGTGGTGTATCCATACTTATGCCCCAGGCTCCAAAGCTTGACGCCCAAAACGAAGAAACAGAGCGAGTGAATAATTCCACTTGAAGAGGCCAGGAGTCCATAAACACCGGCACCTTCTTTGAAAGATTCTCCTGTCGAGCCCACTAAGGCGAATGCCGTCATGGTCGTACCAAAGAGAGACATTAATAGCATGAACGGGCCAATCGAGTGACTGGCCAGCATGTAGTCTTTACTGGTCCCACGGAAGAGCTTACTGGAGAACAAGCCCAGGCCAAGTAACAGGCCAAGATAGATTGAAATGATAACTAGCTGAGTCATTATTCACCTCCCTCCTGTGTTGCGGCGACTTCGGTGGCAGGATCCTCACCTAATTCAAATTCAGGCCAGGCGATTTTCGTTGCTAAAAACCACGTGGCGCCAGCACCAAGTGAAATTCCTGCTTGCCACAATAAAGCCATGGGCATGAAACCAAAGACGGGCTCTTTGTCATCCCAATTCCAAACGTCGTGGTGCAAAATAATCAGCAGGATAACCAGACCGATAATGATCCACTTGCCGGTAGATTTATTCATAGTTCGTTACTAAGTCCGAAGGTAATGAGAGTTGAGAGCGGTTCGCTCTCTGTGCGTTAAACTACTAGTGTAGTATCTCCAAGCTAGGTCTGCCACAGTTTTCAATTTGAGAAACTGATTCGAGTGTTGCTTCTCGAGTTACAGCTACTTTGACCCGAAAAGTTTACCAAACAGCCGTCTCAAAAATGATTGCCTTGACATGAAATCTTGGCAAGGCTTCACGTTCGACTAACAGGATGCTGTTGCCTGTTTCTACTACCAAGGCTACCGTGGCACTTCCACCTGGACCGCCACCCATTACGACACAGTCATAGCTGTTCTGTATTGGAGCGTCATAGAGGTTCTGCAAGAATCCTCTGTTTTGTACTTAGGAAGCAGGAGCAACGACTTCGAGTAATTCGATTGCCGGTTCTCCATTGCAATGAATCCATCCGGTACGGCCCCAAACTTCTGAACCTGTTTCAATTCCAAAGAGCTCAGCCAAGTCCTGTCCGGCAGCAACTTTCCAGAGTTCGGATAACTCCACCCGTCGAAGTACATTGCGGTCAATCAGAATGCGTCCAAGTGGTGTACCTTCCCCTACGATTTCCCGCTGAACGTCGGCTCCGAGATATTCAAAATTCAACCTCACAATTCCAAATTGGACGACGGACCGATCGGACTGTTTGGTGAGCAGGATTTTACGGCTGTAATACTGTCCAACGTGCATCGACTCTAGTACCTGGACATCCACGAGTTCACCGTAATGCGACTCGACGGTAACCGTCATATGGTGTTCATGAGCAAGCAGTTTCCGATAGACATCCGGCATGGATTCGGGAGCAACCTGAGCCACATCACCAAATTCACCGGCTTCCGGGTAAAACAGCCCGATCAGTGTGCTGAGATCTGGAGCGGGGGTTTCTGAACTCACGGGGACCAATTCCTTGGGCGTTTAAACGAATGACTAGACTAGGCTGACTCAGAGTCCGGAGCTTCGATTATTGCCGGAATGAGTTGTAGCAGTTGCTCTTCTGGACGTTCCAAAATGGAATCGATCAGGAAGTACATAAGTCGCCTTAGGTCTTCTGGTTGAATTTCATCAGCGATGGCTTCGGCTCGAGCTTGATGTTTATCGACGAGCTTGAGGGCCAGAGTGAATACATTTGCTTCTTCATACAGATGCTTGACGCGTTGAATTCGTGCCGCCGGTGTGGCAGGATGATCTTCGCGGCAGAGGTCGAGCAATTCCGTTTGCTTCGTTTCAGGCAATGCTTCCAATGCTAATGCATGGAGAACGGTTGGACGGCCGCCAAGAACATCTCCTCCGGCTGCCATTTTATTAAAATCGTCACCTTGCCAATCCAATAGGTCGTTGAGGATCTGAAAGGCGACGCCCAGATTACGAGCAAACTGTTTGACGGGCTCGCGGTATTCACCAATAGGCTGAGCAAGTCTGATACCGGAAAGCATTGCTGCTTCGAAGGCAGGTGATGTTTTCAAGGCATAGACTTTGAGCGCATCGATTGGCTTTAGTTGCTTATCCAGTGCATCTCGCCAAAGCAACTCGGCTCCCTGACCTTCAGAAAGTTTTGTGTGAGCTTCAGCCAGGACGTCCAGAATATCCGCGGTGACATCGGCACCTAAGGTGGCTGACTCGGTGCTCACAAAACGATAGCCCATCCCGATCATGTAATCGCCAATATTAATCGCGGTTGGTATTCCGTAGCGGTTATGGACGGTTTCTTCGCCGTAGCGAAATGGATCGTCATCTTCAATGTCGTCATGGACCAAAGAAGCCTTATGGAAGGTTTCAATGGACATCGCACACCGCTTTACCGAATCAGACCAATATTCGATCGTCTTGGCTCCGTCACGCAATGTCGCTTGGCCGCCGGTGAGAGCATCATATGTGGCCAGTGTGATAAACGGGCGGGAATGCTTTCCACCTTTGCTCAGGAAGTCATACGCCACAGCCTCGGTGAGTGCGATTGGATCGATTTCACCGAGCCCGTTTCCATTAACATCACTCAGGCGTTGTTCACTACGCATGCGAGGAATAATGCGTTCAAGCTCGTCTGGCTCAAACAAATCCATGGAGGCTCGCATCAGATGTAAATAAGTCCGAGTTTGTGGTGCCGAGTCGTCGTATTCGATCTGGATCATTTCATTGACCCAGTCCTCGTCTACTGCTGTATTCCGACAATCGTCGGAGAGCAGGGGTACCGCCATGCAGGGAATCCCGGCGAGAAGGATTTTGTCGATGGCTTTTTCCAGAACGTTTAAGCAGGCAACACCAACGATGGCGTCAACGTAACCGGAAACGATGATTTTATGAACGATCGGGGAGCCTTCTGCGACCAACACTCGGTAGCCCATATCTTCGGCCATCCCCCGGAAGTCGGCGATACTACAGGCTCCACAGGTTTTGCAATCGAGGCCGAATTGATCGTAGTCGGCTGGGCAGCCTTCGGCGTGCTTGAGGCAGTGAGGAAGTAGGAACAGCCTTCGGTTCGGTGGAACAGCTGCGACCTGTTCACGCCAGAATTCAGACGCAAACATTACCATCGTCCAACCGAGGTAGCCCTCAGGTAGCTCCAATTCCTCCAGAATTGTTCGGACTTCGACTTCCATTTCGTCCTTGGTCATCGGACGTGACTTGTCGACCTGATCACAAATCGCCTGGCATTTGGCACGTACCGCTTCGCGCATGTCTTTAGACTCAGGTACGAGCTTCAGGTGAGAAGTCTTCCTACGTTTTGACTTACGTTTCGGTTGCTCGCTGTCAGCTGAGGCATTTACAGATCCATCAGCAGAAGATGCAGTTGCCAAGTGAATGCAGTCCTTTATGAATGTCGGAATTCAATCATGAGCGTGCCGCCGAAGCGTCACTGCGACTCAAGGCCTTACCCAAGGTAGAAACCGTAAAAATCAGTGGATATAACCTCTCATGATACCACAGCTTGGCGAAGTAGAAACCAATCGGGGAACATTCGAGATACTTGTCAGTTTCCACTCGATTAATTAACCATGCAAGTCCCTTCTCGACAGTCTCGGAGAACTGTTGAGATTCTAATTCATCGGAACATGTTATTAAGGTTTCTAAAGCCAATGCTGTTTCCTCGATACTGCTTCCGAGTTGTCGATTTTTAAGTTTTCCATCGTCGGTTCGTTGATGATCGACTCCGCTTCCCCATCCACCATCTGAGTTGACGGCTTCCTCTAGCCACCTAATCCCAGCTTGGGCTACCGGGTCGGATTCCCTTTGCCACGCACGATACGCCAAAAGTACTTTAGATGTCCCATAAACAGGATTTTCCTCCTGCGGGTGATCCTGATTTCCAAACCAAAGGGGGTACCAGCTCCCATCGGCTTGCTGCTGAGACTGGAGGTAGCGGAAGCCTTGCTCCACAATCTTTTCGAGTTTCTCAGGACGTTTGGCAAACAGTCCATCTTGTCCGGTGAGTTCGGATTCCCATGCTTTGAGGGCACGCAGGACATGAGCTGTCAGGTCGGCACCACTACGATCGAAGGGTAGTTTCCCCCAGCCTCGGCAAAAAGTCGGCCATCCTTTGTCACGATTTTGCAGGCCCAGCATCCATTCGATTCCTGCAAAGGCCGCTTGCTGAATTCTGGGAGCATTGGCCTTGTCGAATGATGGGGATTTTCGAATACAGTCTAACGCCAGTAAGGCCCCCGGAGTATCATCGCAATCCGGGACAGCACCAGAAAGGTCACTCCAGCCCCAACCGCCAGGGTCAGCGCCAGTAAAAGGATGGATTTCTGTATTTTGACAACTAAGTAACCAATCGGTGACCTCGATGGCTGAGGTGTCATATTGGTTGTTATCTAATGCCTTAATGGCCAGTGAGGTATTCCAAGTTGCCAGATTGGTATCAATTGGCCAGCTCCCGTCTTCCCGCACAGTGTCCATCAAAAACCGCACAGCATTTTTTGCCACAGGATGCGAAGCTCGGTCAGTGGCGATTAGGCTCATGCCAACGAAGGCTGTTAAAGGGATCGCTTCCAGATAACCACCACTGGCAGGTTGCATTCTGTCGAGCACCTTCAGGCTTTTCTTGACAGTGAGTATGCGAATAATTCGTGTAATCGGATTCCACGGTTTACGGTGAAAGAACTTGGCCTGCCCTATTCCGACCAGCGCTGGAATCGCATAGCTAACAACTGGAAGCTGAAGGAACTTGTAAAACGACTGCGGGAAGCACGCCAGTTCAAACGGTAGCGAGGCCACCGCGGACCAGGGGACGAGTCCTGCGAGTGCCGCATTGGTCAAAATGGGAACCGCAAACGTCTTGTCTTTTCCATAGCGTTGTTTTAGGCCATCTATCCATCCCAACCGGTCGACGTAAGCTCTGGCATCAGCAAGGGCTTTACCATGTTCTTCTTCGAGGTTGGCTAAACGGATGGCTGCCAATACAAGCATGGTGGTGGCAATGTTTGAGTAGCTTAGAATTGTATCGCCCCAGCCTCCATCTTCGTTCTGATGCTGGGTCAGCCAAAGCACTCCCTGTTCGATGCGACTTATCAGTTCATCCCGAGATGGCAGGTCAGATGAATTACGAGGATAGTGTTTTTGTAGTAATGCGAGCGCACTAATGGCTGTGGCAGTCGATAGTGCCGAGGTGGCTAACTCACCTTCCCAAAAGACTTGCGACTTACGGTCTTCCAAAAGCCTGGCCATGGCCTTTTGAGACGCAGCCTGTAGTTGGCCTAGAGAATACTGCGAGTGACTTGATGAGGGTGGATTTTCCATTTATTGAGAGACGTACTCAAAGTACTCATCAAATTGAGGACTGGAAGCAAACGGTCGAAATTCCGGCACAGCAAACGAGGTATCACATTGGGAAGTAACATTAATAGTCATGAAGGCTACCCGGGCTTTTGAGGATTTTCCGTTCTGGTATCGATCCAATTATCGGCCTGAAAATGTTTTGAATAGGCTCCATAATCGTTAAACCAGAATTTTTTGGCTAAGCGATATACCAGATTCTTTTCAGGTACTTCCTTTCCTGGATTGTATTGTGAAGGACGGATTTCCATATCGTCCAATTCTTGTACTGCTTCTCCGCGAATCGTGGTGTCCTTGGCACCATGCCGTTCAGCAAGGTCCTTGAGCAAGTCTGGCCGCTCCAAAATGATACAGCCACGAGTACTTTCAGCGGCGACTTTCCTGAAGTCTGTCAGGAACTCAGATTCGTTGAAGACTTCCTTGAGAGGACGGTCGTCGTAAATGGATTCTTTCGAAAACTGAATAATGGGGCATGGCTCGATGTCTCCCCAAGGGCTGATGTGATGGGTGAAGCCTGTGGCTGCGGGACAAAGCGCGTTCCCATCACCATCGTGATAGGCATCGATCATCACGATCGGCTTTCGAGATCGAGTTTCGACGACAAATTTACGTACATTGTATTGTTGTTCAGGAGTCAGTGCCAATTCGGGGCAGGCATCCGGACCGACGGGGCGATAGATATGGAACCAGCCATACATGACTCCCAACTCAATGAGCCGATCAATCCAGGCGTCATTGACTAGGTCTTCATAATTGGTCTGGCAGACACTTGTACAGACTCCGGTGAGCAGTCCCGCGTCGAGACAGTTATGAAGCCCTTCCATAGTGTCATTGAGTACCTGCAGTTTCCCTCGTCTTTCATTGGAGACAATTTCAGTGCCTTCCACGCTAATTAGCGGTGTGGCATTACCCAATCGATTGAGCTCTTTGGCCACTTCCGGCGTAATGAAATGTCCGTTAGTAAAGATTTGGAAGTAGACATCACGGTTGTCTTCGAGAATCTGCAAAATCTCTTTGTGCAGGAACGGCTCTCCTCCGAGCAGCCCGAAAAAGGAGTTCCCCATTTCTTTGGCCTGTCCAATAATGTCATTCATTTTGTCGACATCGATTTTTTCCTGTTTAGCGGCAACATCGACCCAGCATCCCTGACAACGGAGGTTACAGCTGTTGATGATAGAGATGTACAAAAACGGCGGGAAGAAGTCACCGCGTTTCAAGCGTTTTTTATGCTTTTGAACGGCGCGAATACCTTTGAAGCCGGCTTTGTAAGCCAGATTCCACAAGAGTCGCTTGTTGGTGTTAAATAACAAGCGTTTAGCCATTCGAAAATACATCAGCGAAGATCAGTCTCTAACGAACAAAGGAATACATAACAGGGTTACCAAAGTCAGTATAGCCTGCCAACTCTTAATTGGCACCAGCGCAGGTCGAATGAAGCTGAACATCGACTATTTCGGCCTTTGCAACTAGCAGGGTGCGTGATAGGTTAAAGAATTCATGACAACTTTTGAACGATGACTATATATGGTCATCCTAATTGTTACTTGGCAAAAACTTATCCCGCGGAAAAGATAATGGCAAAACCAAATCACAAAATCAAAAAAGCGAATCACGGTCGTCGACCAGCAAGCTCCAAGGCCCGCAAGGCAAAGCGTAAGCATATCAAGACTTAATCATCGACATTCACTGACGAAATAGTTTTAAGGATGACGCATCTTGCCTGAGAAAGAATTACTCGTCGATCTGGATTCAATCGATTTAACCAGCCCGATTGCGGATCTCGATGAAATCCGCAAGTACAACCCGCAGCGTTTCGAAATGGAGCAGTTGACGGGAGTGTTGTATGAAAACATGGATGAGGGCGTCGCGGTGGCCTACAAGGATATCACCGACGAGGATTTCTGGACTCGTGGCCATATGCCAAATATGCCCTTGATGCCGGGAGTGGTCATGCTGGAAGCATGTGCTCAGGCCTGTAGCTTTTTCTGTCAGAAGAACGATATGTTGGGTGCCGACATGCTGGGCTTTGGTGGACTAGATGAAGTCCGATTTCGTGACCCGGTCACCCCGGGAGATCGTCTGATCATCATTTGCAAGTTGATTAAAGCTCGACGAAACCGGATGGTGGTTTGTCAGTTCCAAGGTGTCGTCAATGGGAACCTAGCTGTGGAAGGGATCCTTCGCGGAATTCCGATTCCAATCGATCAGCTACGGGCAGCTCTACAATCTAAGTAACCTCAACTCATCAAACTCTCATGGGTCGTCGCGCTTTACCCAAACTGAATCCTACGCTGGATTACTCGGACTACTACGACGAGATCGGTCGTTTGCCGGATGACTGGGAAGTTAGTTCCCTCTTTACGCCAGATGTACCTTTGGAAGTCGAGCTTGGTAGCGGGAAGGGATTGTTTATCACCACTGCCTCTGGTGTTTGCCCGGATCGAAACTTTCTGGGCATCGAGATTCGTAAGAAGTACGCCCAATACTGTGCAGCTAAGGTATCCGAGGCAGGTCGGAATAACGCGTTCATGCTCCAGGGCGACGGCCTGCTATTCTTCAGGCAGTTTTTGCGAGATAGCAGTGTTGATGACGTCCACGTTTACTTTCCGGATCCGTGGTGGAAGTCCAAACATCGCAAACGCCGTGTCTTAAACGAGCCGTTCATGCAGGATGTGATTAGAGTACTAAAAGACGACGGGCGATTCCATTTCTGGACTGATGTTGAAGAATACTACCACTCCACGTTGGAGCTGTTACAGCAATTCCCAATGTTAGAGGGGCCATTGGATGTGGAAGCTCGCCCCGCTGAGCATGATATGGATTACCGCACGCATTATGAGCGACGAACCCGTCGATATGACCGCCCGGTTTATCGCAGTTTGTATGTGCTGCGACGAAAGTAAATCAGTCCTCTGGGCTTGCCTGGTGCGTAGCTTTAATACGCTCTGGCGTCATTCTTTTCCATGAAATTGATGAAGGATCGATTGGCAACTCGGTTCCCGCCAGGGGTTGGATAGTCACCGGTGAAATACCAATCTCCCGTATGATTCGGGCAAGCTTTATGCAGTCCTTCGATGGTTTGGTAGATAATCTCCACTTCGGCATTCATATCTTTCGGCGTGAGGATTTGGCCAATGCGCTGTGAGATTTCCTCGGGCGAAAAGGGCTCGAACAGACGAGTTACATGATTGACTGATTTCGATGCGGGTCGCTTCTCTTCCGCCAGACAGGCGTGATAGATTTCATCGAGCAGATCAGTAAGCCCACGCTCATGAATTAACTCGACAGCAGCTTCGAAGGCGATAAAATCGGCCATTTTCGACATGTCGATTCCATAGCAGTCAGGAAATCGGATCTGAGGTGATGAAGAGACAATAATCACTTTCTTCATCCCCAGGCGATCAAGGATTCTCAAAATACTAGTGCGTAGTGTTGTGCCTCGAACAATAGAGTCATCCAGGACGACTAACGTATCCTGTGGTCCAATAATTCCGTAAGTCGTGTCATAGACTTTGGCAACTAGATCTTCGCGGTCAGCGTCGGCTGTGATAAAAGTACGAAGCTTTGCATCTTTCGTCATCAGCTTTTCGACACGAGGTTGTAAAGTGAGGAGGCGATCGATTTCTTCCTGTGGTGCCCCTGCCTTTAAAGACTCAGCGACCTTATCGGTGACAAATTTTCGGATCCCTTCGACCATTCCGAAGTAAGCGGTCTCAGCGGTGTTGGGGATATAGGAGAACACGGTATGTTCAAGGTCGTAATCAACGCGTTCCAGAACTCGCTTGGCGAGTGAACTACCTAATTCCTTTCGCTCGCGATAAATATCACTGTCAGTGCCTCGGGAAAAATAGATACGTTCGAACGAGCACGATTTACGAGGTAAAGGTTCATTCACACACTCACTTGAAATCTTGCCGTCGTGTCGCACAATCAGAGCATGTCCAGGGTCGACTTCCTGAACGGCATCCATTGGTACATTGAGCGCGGTTTGTAATTGTGGACGTTCTGAAGCAATCGCTACGATTTCGTCATCTTTGTAATAAAAAGCCGGTCGGATCCCAGCTGGATCGCGAAGCACAAACATGTCACCATGGCCAAGCATGCCGGCCATCACATACCCTCCGTCAAAAGCTTTTGTGGCTTTCCGCAGGATCATGCTGATGTCGAGATCCTTGACGATGTGATTGGTGATCTCTTTGCGGTCTACTTTTTGTTTGTTGTACTTTCGAAAGATGGCATCATTGGCTTCATCTAGAAAGTGCCCGATCTTCTCAAGCACAATCACCGTATCAGTTCGATTCCGTGGGTGCTGCCCTAAGTCGACCAACATTTCGAATAGCTCAGCATTATTGGTCAGGTTAAAGTTTCCAGCCATGACTAGATTTCGAGTCATCCAGTTATTTTGGCGAAGGAAGGGATGACAAAATGTTTCTCCGGATCCACCAAACGTTCCGTAGCGAAGGTGTCCCAACAATAACTCACCGGCGAACAGGATATTTTCTTTCACCCACTGGCCGTCTAGATACGCTTCGGGATTTGCGTCCCGGGCTTCGACAAAGGATCTGGCCAGCCGATTGGATACCTCCATAATCGGATTCTTGCCAGCACTTCGAGTGCGAAAGATGTAGGGATCGCCGGGCGGCATGTCGAGTTTGATAACGGCAGCTCCAGCTCCGTCTTGTCCTCGGTTGTGTTGCTTTTCCATAAGCAGCGTAAGCTTATTAATACCGTACATGGGAGTACCGTATTTCTGGATGTAGTAGTCCAGAGGCTTTAAGAGCCGTATCGCTGCGATACCGCACTCATGGCCGATCCAATCGCTCATAACATACCGTCCTCGGGTTATGCTTGTGTGTTAGCTAAGAGAGATGTCATTCTATTTACCGATGAATGATTACTCAAGCAAGCTTTCAACTTTATTCTTTGGTAAGCAGTGAAGCAGCCGCCGCATCAAGATAAAAGGTTACATCGGGGTGCTGTTGGAGTGCACTGGCGGTACATTCACTGCCAACCGGTCCTTCCAATGCATCGCGAATGGCGACTGCTTTATTCTCACCGGTTGCCAGCAGCATGATTTTACGGGCTTCCAAAATCGTTGCCACGCCCATGGTAATGGCTCGACGTGGAACGTCAGCTTTGGAATCAAAGAACCGAGCATTATCATCGATTGTCTGCTGGTCAAGTTCCGTGACATGCGTACGGCTGCCCAATACGGTGCCGGGTTCATTAAATGCAATATGACCATCGGATCCAATTCCCAGGATTTGTAAATCGATGCCCCCCGCTTCAGCAATGCGGTCTTCGTACCACTGACAATACTGTCCATAATCATTTTCGACACCGGAAGGGACGAAAATACGTTGCCCCGGTAAATCCACATGGTTGAACAATTGCTGGTGCATGAAGTAGTAATAGCTTTGTGGATGATCCCGATACAAGCCGATGTACTCATCCAGGTTGAACGATGTTGCTTCTGCGAAGCTGATGGAACCTGATTTGAATTGGTCGATGAGATGGGTATAGACACCAATCGGCGTACTGCCTGTGGCCAACCCTAAGACGGCACTGGGTTTTGCTTGCAGGCATTCAATGAATTCTTGAGCTGCAAGTTGGCTCATATGTTGGTAATCATCACAGATAACGACGTTCATGAAGGCCCTTTTGTGCTGGAATATTTAGTACAGACTTTACAACAGGATTAATCGGAACCATGTCCTGACAAAGAATCAAACAAGTTCGTTACACCCTACCATAGCGTTCATGACTGCATAACCTAGAATTAGTTTAGTAAGACGGTAGCATGGCTTGCTTCGTCACTCCTTAATCCCTTTTGACGGCCCGAAACGCTTTTCAGAGAAGAAGCTCCATTATGATTCCTTCGACGATGACAGACACCAACGACAGTGGTTTTTTAGTCCCTCATACTAAATTGCCTGTCACGATGTACGTAACTCCGGATGAGACCAATCGAGCGGTGGCTATCAGGATTGCTGCAGTGATTCGGCGTGCCAGCGAGCAACAGCGGAAAGCTGTATTACTTTTGTCGCCAGGCTCGACACCTCAGGGAGTTTATCGAGAGTTGGTGCGACTGCATCAAGAGGAAGGTTTAGATTTCTCCAATGTGGTGGTCTTCGTGTCCGTTGAGTTCTATGGTATTGGAAAAGAACGGCCTCAGAGCATTTATGCATCACTGCATGCCAATTTATTCGATTTGATTAATATCCCGATGGACCAAATTCACGTGCCGGATAGCCAAATTGAATTGAGCCAGATGGCGGCCTATTGTGCCCAGTTCGATCAGCACATTCAGGAAGTTGGTGGGATCGATTTTGCCTTGCTTGGCTTTGGCTCGAATGGACACATCGCTGGAAACGAGCCGTTTTCAGAATCGAACAGCCGTACGCATATGTGCGTCCTCGATCCAGTGACTCGGATTCGTCTAGCCAGTGAGTTTTTTGGTGAAGACAATGTGCCCACACAGGCGATTACGATGGGACTGGGTACGATCATGGAATCTCGTGAAGTGGCTGTGATGGCGTTGGGAGAGCACAAGTCTCGTGTCGTGTGCGCTTTAGCCGAAGGTCCGGTCACGAACAAAGTACCCGTCAGTTTGTTTCAGGACCATGGAAATACGAATGTATATTTAGATTCCGCCTCCGCCAGCGGACTTGAGGCCATCGCCACTCCCTGGACGCTTGGAAGTGTTGACTGGAACGAGACCATGATCATTCGGGCCTTGGTTTGGCTCTCTGAAAAGACCAATAAGTCATTACTGAAACTGGATGATGATGATTTCAGAAATTACAACTTACATCAGCTATTGCGTCATCACGGGCCATCGCATTTACTGGCTCATCGTGTCTTCAATCTGGTGCAGGACACGATTTGCAATCGCGTATTAGATGCCGAAGCGCAAACCGTGATTTGTTTCAGCCCGCATCCTGACGATGATGTGATCAGCATGGGCGGTACTCTTATCCGGCTCAACGAAGAAGGGCATCAAACCCATATCGCCTATATGACCAGTGGTAACATTGCGGTTTTTGATGACGACGCTCAGCGTATTGCCGACCTAGTTACGGAATACAATCATTTGTTCGGGATTGAAAACGATAAATCGATGGAGGTCGAACGTCGTGTTTCAGATGATCTGGCCAATAAGCATGCCGGTGATCCCGATAGTGATGCCGTCCTCAAGATTAAAGGTTTGATTCGCTGGAGTGAAGCAAAAGCCGGAGCGATCGTTGCTGGTTGCTCCGAGGAGCATTTGCATTTTCTGGATTTACCTTTTTACAGAACAGGTACCGTGAAAAAAAACCCGGTCGGTGAAGCGGATGTCTCCATCATCGTTTCCTTATTGGAAAAAGTACAACCGGACGTGATTTTTGTAGCTGGGGATTTATCTGACCCTCATGGGACCCACCGAGTTTGTGCAGAAGCCATATTCATGGCCATTGAGGTTCTTCAGGAAGGCGGACACAAAATACCAGCGGTATTGCTATACCGAGGAGCGTGGCATGAGTATGCAATTCATGAAATTGACCTGAGCGTTCCGTTGAGTCCCGGTCATCAACAGACCAAACGAAAAGCAATCTTTAAGCACGAAAGCCAAAAGGACGAGGCACTGTTTCCCGGGTCGGATCCGCGGGAATTTTGGGAACGTGCTGAAGATCGAAACAAGGCGACAGCCAAACAGTTTAATGACCTGGGACTCCCCGAATTCCCAGCTCTCGAGGCCTTCCAGCGTTGGAATGGCCAGAAACTGTAATCTCCCTCTGGTCGGTCAACTGAGTTGACAGGTCCTTATAAGTATGGCCCCGGTGAATTGAATGAGTGATCTATTGCGTCAGGAAGTGACCGCAACCGCAGAGAAAATTGTGGTGAAGGTTGGCACGCGCGTACTCACCGACGCGCAGGGGAAACTAGATTTGCAACGCATGAATGCCTTGGCGAACCAATTAGTCGCGATTGCTGACAGTGGTCGACAGGTGGTGTTGGTGAGTTCAGGTGCTGTCGGCGCCGGTATGAATCGACTGAGCATGGAAACCAGACCGACGGATGTCGCGACGCTGCAGGCAATTGCAGCAGTTGGGCAAACCGATCTGATGCAAACTTACCAAAAGCTCTTCCAGGAACAAGGGCGTCTTGCCGCTCAGGTTTTGCTAACAGCGAATGAACTGGACGACCGTGTCAGCTATCTTAATGTCCGTAATACTCTGTTGGAATTACTCGAGCTTCAAGTGATTCCCGTAGTTAATGAAAACGACACTGTTTCGGTCGATGAACTCCAAACTACCTTTGGTGACAACGATCAGTTGGCAGGCCTGGTGACAAACCTCCTGGGAGCTCAGCTCCTCATCATCCTATCGGATGTAGATGGTCTATTTACTGGCAATCCCGAAGATGACACTTCAGAATTGGTGCCGACGGTGATTTCCTTAGATGAGACGATCGCCGGATATGTTCAGGAATCGTCCGGTGGGCTGGGAACAGGTGGAATGGGTTCCAAATTACAGGCAGTGCGTATGGTGACATCTGCTGGAGAGAATGCGGTGATTGCCAACGGGCGGGAATCCGAAGTGTTGACGCGGATACTGGCCGGTGAATCCTTAGGCACTCTGTTTGTTGCGGAGGGGAAAACGCTGTCTCCCTGGAAACGTTGGTTACGTTTTTCAGCTCAAACTCAAGGGACGATTATGCTGGATAAAGGTGCTTGTGCCGCGATCCAACAGGAAGGAAGTAGCTTGCTGGCCATTGGGATTATCAGGCATCAAGGGCACTTCAACAAAGGTGATGTCATTCAACTCTGTAACGAAGCGGGCGAAGAATTGGCGCGTGGCTTAACCAATTACAATTCGGATGAGTTGGAGCAAATTCGCGGACATCGCAGTGAGGAATTCCAACAGATCTTAGGGCAGTGTCCCTATGAAGAAGTGATTCATCGAGACAATCTAGCTTTGGTATAGCCAGTGATGAGACCGTATTCGCTAGGGACTAGCTTGTCTTAGGAGTTCCTGAAAAGATTGCTCCCAGGTGCCGAAGCCACTGGTGACCTCCAGATATCGGATTTGTTTTCGAGCTTCTTCCCGATTCCCTTCCCTGAAGTACAGACTGGCGATATTATATTTCGCCTCGTACCAGCGATCACTTTTCGGTGGATTTCCCTGTAGGATACGTCGCCATTGGATCAACCCTGATTCGAAATGTTCGTCGCTGCGGCTCAGGGCCTGAGCATATCGTAGTTGAATCAGGCCGTGGCGAGGATTTCGTTGGGCCAGAGTCTGATATTTCTTGAGGCTATCACTCAGATTTCCGGACTGCATGTAGGCTTCAGCTTCAATTAAATACCAACGGGTTTTGAAGTCAGGCATGACACCGACTAATTGGTCTGTTAGTTCATTAATCAGATGGATTTGCATCTGCGCGATTGCCTTTCCGGTTGCTTCGGGAGCGCCGGTTGAGACGGTCTGAAGTTGCTCTAGCATTTGCAGCCATTGATCGTGCGAACTCGATTTTAGATCGTTAATGTGTTCACGTGCGGCGTTGTTCTTGCCCTGTGCAGCGAGTGATACGATACGTAGCGAGCTGGCGATAGCTAGCCAGTTTTTATCCGTGGCGTCCGAGCTGGCCGCAGCCAAAAGCGATTCAGCTGTATCGTAATTCTCTGTGGAATAGGTAAGCAAGAATCCAGCCAAGGCCGTGGCAGCGTAGCGGCTGTTTTTATTCCATTGGTCCGGGATCTGATCGGAGTCATCATAAATTAGCGAACGCAAGTGATCAATGAAGGGCTTCGCTACCGTTAGTAATTCCTCATTGGGTGTGTCTTTTAATCGGACAGCCCAACACTGCTCTAGATGGGAAATAATGGTTGGATAATCAGGATATTCCGGCCGCACGATCATGTAGTTAGTAATGGCTTCTTCATAGTTTTGGCGTCGTTGCTGTAAGGTTGCGAGCCAGACAGCCGCCTGATCGACCGTGCTACCCTGTTCGAAATAGGTTATGTGTTCTGCCAGTAGCGTTTCAAAATCTTGCTGACGAGAGGGATCCTTGTTGAGTAATTCAATGAGAGTTCGAACGCCCAGCATATGCACTGCGGGTGCCTGTTGGTGGGTTCTTAGCTGGACGCCTGTGGTAGTAAGTCGTTCGATAAACGCTTCAATGTTTCCTCGCTTTTGTTCGATCAAGGCGGCTTTATAGAGGGTCCGGAATGCGAGGTCGTTATCGCCTCCATTGCGTGCCGCTTCAGCGGTGGCATCATAAGCGGCGATGGCTTCGGTCAGCTTCTCTTTCCGATAGAGATCGTCTGCCGTTCGTTCTAATACTGCCAGATTGGTATTATCGCCGTTCATACCGGCGAAGCGTAAAAGACGAAGCTCAGCGACACGTCCCCAATAGGGTCCATGTAGCTCTTCGATATATTTCACGGTGAGGACGGACTGTTGCTGATAATTCTCAGCCTGTTTTAGATTTTCTTCTTTGGCGGCTTTACCCCAGAAATAGATACGAGCATCTAAGTGCGCAAGGTCGAATTCGGGCACTAACGTTGCTTTAGAAGTATGTGGTGCGTTGAGCGACTTCAAGGCAGATTCCAGGTCGCCTGTGTCTAGCGATAGCCGTACACTTTCCGCTCGTAGTTTGAGCGTGGCGACCGGTGTAAGCGGAAGCTCCTGGAGTTTCGATATAGCAGAGTTTGCTTCGTCGAATTGCTTGAGTTCGCGGTGGCATGCGAGTAATGCCAGATAGATATTGGCTACCAGAGGATCTTCATCGGCTAGTTGAGTAAGTGGTTTCTTTAGGGCGGTTATTGCTCGTTGTAAGGAAGCGATTTGATCGTTTGTACCGTCGGCATAGGTATTTGCCTGATTCCGGTAGGTACGAGCCAACTGATATTGGAGGTTTTGCTGTATTGATAATAGTTCGGCTTGAGATAACTGGTCCTCGGTTGCCTCCTGATTCACCTGAGGGAGAAAGTCGCGAATTTCTATATCCAATTCACTGAGTGCACGTGTGGCTAGCCTTAGTTGTTCCCGCGAGTACTCTCGCTGAACGCCCGCTGATTTAGAAATGGTTGACTCGAGCCTGAGTAGTTCACCGTTTGCAGAGAGTACGAGCGCGGCTTGTAGTTTGACGGGGATCACCAACGGGTCGTTGGGATGCTTGGCAACAAAGTCTGCGGCCGTGTCTCGTGCTCGTTTCCAATAGGGTTCTCGTTGATCGGACGGATGACGTAAAGCATTTTGAGAAAATGCATTGATTAGGTGAACCGTCCATTCCATTCTGGTTCGGGCCGAAGATGCCGGATCATTGATTTTTGAACGACACTGATATTCAACCAGACTGAACAGCCCTCGTTGCTGCAGTCCCTCCAGCAACGCGGTTTCATCCTGTGGATCTGCGCACGCAGTGACACAGCAGCAGAACAAAACTAGAAATGCGAGGATGCGATTTTTCATTCGGCAATGGCAAACTGAATTTGGGTGAATCCGGCAAGCCGGGTGGCGTCGTAGACATCAATCACGTTTCCTACTGGCACAGTTTCGTCCGGGTGAAGGATGACAGGCGAATCTATTTTAATGTCGGCGACTAAGGCTAGTCGACTTCGTACTTCCGAGAGACTTGCCACTGGTTGTCCATTAACAGACCAAGCTGGTTGATTGTTGGTAAACGAGATGCGTACAACGATATCTTCGAATTCAATCTCCGGTGGTGGCTCATCGACATTCACGGTTTGTCCAGTGCCTTGTTTTTGACTAAGCGAACTGGGCAGTAGATATTCGACGGCATGAAAACTGGCTGTCCAAACAAAAAAGACCAACAGTAGGAAGACGACGTCGATCATGGGGGTCATTTTGATTTCTAGTTCCCGCCGTGAACCGTTGAATATGGAGGGTCGTTTCATTGTTACCGTCCCTCATTCGGATAAACCGAGAACGCAACATTCCAAATGCCCATTTTGGCGCAGGCCAGCATGACCGGCCGGACCTGTGCGAAAGGGATTTGACGATCACTTCGAATACGTACTTCGACATTGGGACCGTTATTCTGCACATGCTCAACAAGCCGGTCTTCTACTTCGAATTCAGAGACACGGCGACCAGAGATTAATAACTGGCCAGAACTGGTTACGTTGATTACGATTCTGGGAGTCGTACTGACTTCGGATTCCAGGCCGGATTCGGCATTCGGTAAATCAATTTCCATCTGGGATTCCTGTTTGGCCAAATGGCTGGAAACGAGAAAGAAAATGATCAGCAGGAACACGACATCAATCATCGGTGTCATGTTAAAGCCGACTTCTTTCGATCTGGCGTAACTAGGAATGTGCATTGTTTGGCGGAACCAATCTCAGATGAATATGCGGTTAACCCTGGCCGGGTGATTTGGCTTTAGGAGTGGCTGCTGGTTGCTTAGGATTCTTCGAAGCGTGTCGTGCTCTTTGTTTTACAGGAGCGATCGTATGCTGGACAACGTAAGATGCTTCTGCAACCAGATGATCCACTCGGTTACGAAAGATGGCGAAAGCTCCTAAGGATGGGATCGCAACGATCAGTCCGCCTACCGTGGTGACCAGAGCCTGATAGATACCTTCGGCTAGGTCACCTGCACCTGCTGCTCCCTGTGTGGTTGCAACCTGCTGAAAGGCAAAGATCATTCCGGTAACGGTGCCTAGTAGGCCCACCATCGGTGCAATGTTCCCAATCACCGAGAGGTATTCGATTTTTCGAAATAGACGCGCGGATTGCTCAGCCATGGCATCCTCCATCGCTTTTTCGATGGCTTCCCAGCCTCCTTCCATCTCGCCCAATCCATGGCTGATGACAAAACTTAACAGGCATGGATTCTCACGACAAAGTGCATCTGCTTCGCGGTATTTACCAGCCACGAGTTGATCTCTTAACTGAATACCCAAATCGGTAGGCATGATGTCTTTGGCTCGTAAGGTCAATAAGTGTTCAATGACCAAGTAGACTGCGGTTAAGGATAAACAGAGCAGGAGAATCAGGATTGCCAATCCAGTGATGCCACCGGAAAAGACTATATCTGTAAATCCTTTGACCTGAGCCGTTCTACCTTCAGCGTCCTGTCCCATGGCGGACACTTGAAACATGAGTCCGAATACAAGGCCCGTGGTGCCAAGGGTGGTGAACCAGTTAAACCGTCTCACGAGGCATCTCCTTCCTGATTGATCTGATCGCGTGCCTTGATTCGAGCCCGAATATCTAATTCGAGTCGCTCAGCTTGCGTGCCGGTAGTTGTATCTGAATAGCGACTGGCAAACTCTTTGCAGAGGATGAGCGCTTCTGAATATTGCGTTAATGTCATGAGTTCGCGAATCGATGCGTATAAAGCCTCGGCCGACAAATGGTGTGTGGCGGGATAGAGGATTGGGATTTTCATCCAGGTTAGAACAGCCTCTTCGTGTAGCCCCAAGCTGCGCTGCATCTGAGCCAGAATATGGAGCGGACCGGCTCGAAGGTCTCTGGGGAGTTGGAGGACCAGTTGCTCCCATTGTTTCAAGTCGTCCTGCTTGGCTAGTGGAATCCGGGTACGCCAGGTTTGTGCAACAGCAAGCAGGGCGATCGTCTTATCCTGATGTTGTTCCAGTTGTTTAAAAATGACTATGGCTTCACTTCGGTAAGGAGTGGTCAGCAACCAGCTAGCTCCGACAAGCTGCTTCAGAGCATTCGCAGATCGCATGAGCTCTCGGCCACGATGCAATAATTCGCCGGAGGCTGAAAGTGTATGCCAGGCGAGTGGTGCCGCACTCAAATAGGGCGTACCCGACTGTTGACTCATTAAGGTGTTAAAAAACTGGTTCGCAGCGTTATGCCAATTCCCGTCATTCTGCTCACAGGCAACCAATCTTGCAGTTATACGGTGTTTTACCCAGAGGCGGGTTTCAGCTGTAAGTGCTTGCTTATAGCTTATGGAGGCGCGTTCAAAGCGGCGTTGCTGTACAAAATCTTCGCCTTTGACGTAATCGTCATGCCAACGACTGGTAATGTCAGTAATTTGTGCAGAGGGCAGGGACTGCTCTCGCCCGGAAGCCAACTGTAGCTTCAATTCGCTGGCGTCATAACTTACAATTCGCCCGCGATAGCTCTGGCTCTTTTTGGTATTGCTGTTCCAAACTGTAACAGTATCAGGTGGCATTTCCTGACCTGAGCAGTTAGTTACAAAAAACGTGGTCGTAGCCAGAAAGGCTAATAGAAATAAGAACCATCTCTGGCATCGAATTGATCCTGTATGCGCAGCCATGATTGCTTTCTATTGGGGGAGAGTTCAAAACGGAAGATTAACGTATGGGCGTCAGTTTATTCAAGTCGACATAGCTGTATTGCCCACCATTGAGGTCAGCTAGTCGCATCAGGAAATTTTTGGAACCCAGATATCTTCCCACTCCGAATTGTATGCAGTTAATCGAAGCTCCCACTCCGTCATTACGGTTCGTGATCGAAGCTAGCTCGTCAGTTGTCAGCTGGGGTTCATCGGCATCGGTCAGGAAGAAGATCACATCGGGTTTCATATTGAGTGCTACTTTGAGTGCTGCAATATGGTTGGTCTGTCCTGATGGCTTGATTCCTTCAACGAACTTGACCGCTTCGGTACGGTTAATCTGATTGCCATACAAAAGCTTAGGTGGTGAGGGATGAAACGGATTAAAGACCGATGGATACTCGTTATAGAAGATGATTTGGAATTGATGGTTTTCTTTCAGGTCCGTCAAGCTGCCTAGTAGCTGTTGCTGGGCTGCATGCATCGGCTTTCCCATGTAGCCGGACATGGAAGCCGAGCGGTCGAAAACATAAATAAACCGAGAGCCTTTTCCTTTGATACCAAATACACCCGTTTCGACTTTTCCAAAGTCTCCTCCATTGGATGTTTGATTATTGGTCAGTTCTTCGAGAGTCGGTAAAGCACTCTCGGCACTACCACTGGTATCGATAATCGGTTCGGCTGTACCGTCCGGTAATCCTCCGGGAAGTTGAATATTTGAGAGTGCATCCAGTTGTGTACTTTGTTCCACTAATTCACTAACGGATTCAGAGGATTGTTGCGTGGACTGTGAAGTCTCTTCGCTAGGGTTTTGATGATACGTGGGACTTTCATTAGAGTTATTTACGAGGACGATCCCACCTTCGGCAGATTGCTCGTCTGCAGCTCCTTTGAAGATAGTAGTCTTCCAGGTGTAGACCAGTAATGCAAAAACGGCAATGTGAATTCCCACCGAGATAAACAACGCCGAATTACTGTTGTTTTCGTAGTAGAACATGCCATCAGAGTCACTCAGATTTGAGAGCAGTTCCTGCTGGTTTTCAGGCATCTCTTCGATACTGGAAAACAACGCATCAGTCTCCGGAGCGGAATCTGGATTTGTGGGAGAATTCACTAAAATGTGGAGGGCGCTGAGGATTGAATTAGACTAGTTCTTGGTTTGTTCATTATAAGTCGTGTGGGAATATAAGCGAAGCATCCATCCATGAGGATTGATGCTTCACCGAGCAGGCCTCCGCGGTTGTTATCAACTTTCCGGACTTTCAGATTCGCAGTTTCGATGCTAATCTCTTTATTATTGAGACCCCGAAACGTGTCGTGCCTTTTGAGTTCATTCATGGAAATCATTACTCATCCTCATCCAACCTTAAAGTATAAATCGAAGCCAGTGATTCGAATTAATGCTGAACTAAAGGCCATCGTGGCTGAAATGTTCGAGTTAATGTACGAAGCCAAAGGCGTGGGCTTGGCAGCCAATCAAGTGAATTTGCCTTTGCGATTATTTGTCGCAAATCCTGCCGGCGACCGTGAAGAAGGCGAGGAATTTGTTTTTATTAATCCGGTCATTAGCAAAGGCACAGGGAATGAGGTGGCTGATGAGGGCTGTTTGAGTCTGCCCGGAGTTTATGGCCCCGTTAACCGCTCCAAGAGTATTCACGTTGAAGCGTTCGGTATTGATGGTAAAGCGATCAGCCTAGACCTCGATGATTTCATGGCCCGAGTCGTTCAACACGAAACGGATCATTTGGACGGCGTTATGTTTACCGAACGGATGGTGGAGCATAGTTTGCAGGCCATCCAACCAGAGATTGAAGATTTTGAAATAGAATATCAGTCAAAGCTTGCCGATGGTCTAATTCCGGATGAGACGTCGGTTCATGAGCAATTGGCTGAGTGGGAAGCAAAGTTTTGTCAATAATTGGCAGGTGCTAACTCGATGCGATTGATTGTTATGGGCACTGGCCCCTTTGCTGTACCGATGTTTGAAGCCATTCTGGCTGCCGGACATGATGTTCCTGTTGTTGTCACGCGACCTACCCGGCCTGCCCGCGGTAGAAAAAAACCTCCGCCGAATCCGATGCGAGAAGCCGCTGAACCTCTGGGGATGGATATATGGGCCCCGGATTCGATCAATGACCCGGAGGTGGTTCAGCAATTAGGTGAAGTCGGAGCGGACCTAATGATCGTTTGTGACTATGGGCAGATTCTTAGTCGGGATACATTGGCGACTACACGATTGGGTGGCATCAATTTACATGGTTCCTTACTACCTAAGTATCGTGGAGCAGCACCGGTGCAATGGGCGGTCATCAACGGCGACTCCCATTCAGGAGTCACCGTGATTCACATGACTCCCAAGCTCGATGGTGGTCCGACACTCGTTCAAGTCGATACTCCGATTGAAGCACATGAAACGGCAGAGACTCTAGAAGTACGATTATCTCAACTCGGTGTCCCGGCTGTTCTCGAGGCCATCGAACTGTTGGCGTCCTGGGATGGTAAATCGACTCTAGGTGCGATACAAGATTCACAAGAAGTTACAAAAGCACCTCGACTAACGAAACAGCATGGGGCGATTTGTTGGTCCGACAGTGCTCTAGATGTCATTAACCGTCATCGAGGAGTTCAGCCCTGGCCCGGTAGCTTCACGCTATGGGATCGAGGTAAACAACCGCTTCGATTATTGGTGAAAGAAATGGTGTTGGCAGAGCAACATGATTCCGGTGAGCCCGGGGAAGTGATTGCCGCTGAGGACGAGCGATTGATCGTTGCCTGTGGCGATGGATGTGTAGCGTTTCATCAAATTCAACCCGCTGGAAAACGCCTACTGACCGCCGGCGAATTCTTACGAGGCTATCAGATTCAGCCCGGTATTCGATTTCAATCGTCTTAGCGTCCCTGCTGGAAATCTGGTTTGCAAAACATACAATGAATTGCGAATAAAGATCTTTAATCAGGAGTGAAACGCGAACAGATATGGCAGACAAATTACGTTGGGGTGTTGTAAGCACGGCCAAGATCGGTACTGAGAAGGTGATTCCAGCGATGCAGGGAGCCGAATTTTGTGACATCGTGGCGATTGCCTCCAGAACACAGGAAAAGGCGGATGCGACGGCCGCTGAATTAGGCATTCCCAAGGCCTATGGATCGTATGAAGCTCTGTTAGCCGATCCGGAGATTGACGCAATCTACAATCCCCTTCCGAACCATATGCATGTTCCAGTTTCGATTCAGGCGTTGGAAGCCGGCAAGCACGTGCTTTGCGAAAAGCCCATTGCCCTGACCAGTGAAGAAGGTCAACAACTGGTCGATGCCGCAGCGGCACATCCAGACCTCAAGTGTATGGAAGCCTTTATGTATCGCCATCATCCTCAATGGCAAAAGGCTCGGGAGATCGTACAGACAGGTGGCATTGGCCAGCTCGTTACTATCAATTCGCTTTTTTCCTACTTCAACGATGACCCGAATAATATTCGTAATATGGCTGACATTGGTGGAGGCGGCCTGATGGATATTGGTTGTTACCCAATCAGTCTTTCACGCTTCATCTTTGCCGGTGAGCCTTCCCGAGTTTCCGGTGTGGCGGAATTTCATCCGGAATTTGGCACCGACATTTTGTCGAGTGCGATTCTTGATTTTGGGAGTGGCACATCGACATTTACTTGCTCAACTCAATTAGCCCCGTATCAGCGAGTCAACATTTTCGGGGTGGAAGGTCGTATCGAAATAGAGATACCTTTTAATGCTCCGCCGGATCAGCCATGTAAAATGTGGCACCAAAAGGCGTGTGGAGAAATTGAAGAGATCGTATTTGATATTTGTGATCAATACGGTATTCAGGGAGATCTGTTCTCGCGTGCTGTGATGGATAACACGGATGTACCAACGCCCATTTCCGATGCCGTTGGAAACATGAAAGTGATCGAAGCGATCTTAAAAGCAGCTGAGACCAATCAATGGGAAGCTGTTTAACTCGTTAAGCCAGCCAGTCCTGTTTTACTTCACCATGGACGTCGGTCAGGCGGTAGTCTCGGCCGGCGTACCGGTAGGTTAACTGCTTGTGATCAAAACCCAGTAAGTGCATCATGGTAGCGTGCAGGTCATGGACATGTACTGGATTTTCTTCGGCTCGGAAGCCAAACGGATCGGTCGTGCCGTAAGTTTGACCACCGCGTATGCCTCCGCCGGCCAGCCAGACAGTGAATCCCCAGTGATTATGGTCACGTCCGTTGATCTTTCCTTGATTAGCACCGGCGGTTGGCAATTCGACTACCGGTGTCCTACCGAACTCACCACCCCAGATAATCAGTGTTTCATCAAACAGCCCTAACCGTTTTAGATCACTCATCAAGGCAGCAATGGCACTATCCTGTTGCCCCGCCAATCTTCGATGGTTTGCTTCAATGTCATCATGATTGTCCCAGGGTTGACCGGCGCCGTGCCATAACTGGACGTAACGCACACCACGTTGAACAAGCCGTCGGGCGATGAGCATTTGCCGAGCCGCGTCACTGGTCCCATAGCTTTCCACAACATGAGCTGGTTCGTCGCTGACATCAAAGACATCGCTGGCTTCCAATTGCATTCGATAAGCCAGCTCATAGTTTTCGATCCGTGCGTCCAGCTCTGGTGACTCCCCACGTTGCTCTCGATGAATTTCGTTAAGATGTTTTAATGCATTCAGCTGTTGCCGTTGTTGATTTAGAGGAATGTCGGAGTTGCGAATGTTAGCAATCAGTTTTTCCACATCGCGATGCTTGCTGTCGATATACGTGCCTTGATAGATGCCAGGCAAGAAGGCAGATTGCCAATTCTGTGCCCCTTTAATGGGATAGCCTCCCGGAGACATGGCAATGAACGAAGGGAGGTTTTGATTCTCCGTTCCCAGTCCATACGAAATCCATGACCCAACACTGGGACGAATCAATGTTGATTCCCCGCAATTCATGAGCAACAACGAGGGCTCGTGGTTAGGTACATCTGCATGCATACTACGGACGATGCACATGTCATCGATATGGGCAGCTGCCGTTTTTGCGTATAGTTCACTGACTTCAATGCCGGATTCCCCATATTGCTTCCAACTAAAAGGAGTCCCGAAGCAATGGCCTGTTTTGCGTTCTGTTTTTAAATTACTGAATGGAAGAGGCTTGCCGTGATGCTTGGTCAATTCGGGCTTGTTGTCGAATGTATCGACGTGCGACGGTCCGCCGTTGCAGAAGATGTGAATGACATGTTTCGCCTTGCCTTCAAAGTGAGGTTGTTTGGGTGCTAGTGGGCTGACAGCATCGGCGGCCTGAGAAGTCGACAGCAATGAGTCATCCCCAAGCAATCCGGCGAGCCCCATCATGCCCAATCCCGTCCCCGATCGAGCCAGTAACTCGCGGCGACTGAAGCCCGTTAATGCAGCAGGGCTACTGTGAAATATTCCTTCGTTTGGTTTCTTCATCGTTTTAGTCCACGAACATGAATTCGTTGGTCATCAATAACAGATGGGCGTATTGTTGCCAGGCATCCATTTTTGAGGTTTCACTCGATTCAATCCAGCCAGCAAAAAACTGCTGAGCGACTTTCTCTTCGGTTGAAGATGGAGAGCGTTGGAAGAATCTTTGGTACAAGTAAGAGAGTCGCTCAGATTCGGCGGTGGTTTGAAATTCAGAACTGAGAACGAAACGTTTTGCACGCTCCAAAATGACCGGCGAATTCATAATGAATAAGGCCTGTTGAGGAACGGTGGTAATCGGACGTTGAGCGCTATGACTATCGGGATTAGGGAAATCAAACACCCGAAGCAGTCCTGCCAGATCCTGTCTGTCGATAAACGAATAGATCGCTCGACGGTGATTCGTGGGGGAATTAGTTAGGTCTTCTGAGAGTCCTCCCATGCGGAAGTCCAATTCGTTAGTGACATACATCACTGAATCCCGAAATGCTTCGTATTCGAGTCGCTGACGGTTCTTCCTCCAGAATAATGCGTTTTCAGGATCCACGGATCTGGCTTGAGGTCGGTCGACAGATGCTTGACGAAACGTTGCCGAAAGTAAAATTTCGCGATGCACTTCTTTGATGGACCAGTCGTTTTCCAACAAAACATTTGCCAGATAATCCATAAGATCGAGTTGGATGGGTTTGTCACAGCGTATTCCAAAGTCGCTGGGCGACGTCACCAAGGACTTGCCAAAATGATGTGACCAGATTCGATTGATCAACACTCGCCTCGTAAGTGGGTTGTCTGGGTGGGCTATCTTTTCCGCCAACTCCAGTCGACCACCACCATTCTTAAATGGCTCCTGCTGATCGCCATCTAACGCATATAGGAATTGCCTCTTGACGGGTTCACCACGTCTTCCGGAATTACCTCGGATGAAGACTACGGGATTATAAGGATTTGGTTTCTCTTCCATGACCATTGCTCGTGGCGGATTGCCCGGTGTCGTCGATTTGTAGAGGTCGATTTTTCTGACCAGACCGTTACGCGTATTCCCATCCGCCCGATTGTAAAACTGATTGACGTTTTCCAATGTGACATTGGTGGGTGAGTTTTCACTGATCAGGTGCTGGTAGACCTGTTGCTGGGCGGGAGTAAGTTGCGTCCCGAGCTTCTTGGTTTCATTTCGTACGTCCTGTAGGATGTTGGCGTAGATTATTGATAGCTCCAAGACAGACTTTGGTGGATTCTCCAGATAAGCTCGTTTAAGAAGCGGGTTAACCTGGCCGCCCTCAATTCCTTCTTCGAGCGTCATTAGTTTTTCCCTTGCTGCTGATTCGACTTCTACGAATTTGTCAGCTTGGGTAGCTCCAAGTATTTTTAGCAATGAGAAGAACGAGTCATCATTGGCTACGGTTTTAAGGACGTAGGATTGCCATTGAGTGACTTGTGCGTTTCGGATATCCGTATCGCGAACAGAAAGTGCCTCAATTGACTTAATTTGCGTTTCATCTGGACGGCCAGCGGCTCGAACAAAATAGTCAAACACCTTATCACGAAATAACTCAGTGAATTCACCGGCACGTTTGGTGTCATATTCGTCTAATTCACCCTGAACGACCGCCAACCCTTCTGCGAACTGGGTATAGCCAATTGTCTCTTCCGGCGTCTGAATCGTTGGGAGCTCGGCAGGGACGCGAGCACTGGCGAAAACTCCGTAAAGCGAATAATAATCCTCCGTGGGAATGGCATCATATTTATGATCATGGCAACGGGCACAGGCAACGGTCAGTCCCATGAATCCCCGAGTCACAGTATCGATGCGGTCGTCAGTGTCGAGTTGCTCACGCCGATACTGTCGACCAACAGTGAGTAATCCCATGCCGGCTAGATCACGTTGGTCTTCAAGTGTCATTAGGTCAGCCGCAAGTTGATGACGGATAAAATCATCATACGGAATGTCCTGATTGAAGGCCCGGACGACGTAGTCTCGATAGGTATAGGAAAAGGGGAATCTGCGTTCGCGCTGGAAGTTGTATCCTAGTGTATCGCTGTAGCGAGCGACATCGAGCCAATGTCTTCCCCAACGCTCTCCGAATTGGGGTGCACTGAGGACTTGATCTACCAGTCGCTCATAGGCATCGGGTTCCGGATTATCAACAAATGACTGGGCTTGTTGAGGAGTTGGAGGAATGCCCAGAAGATTGAAATAGACTCGACGAATCAGCGTTCGGCGATCGGCTTCAGGGGAAGGCGTAATTTCAGCAGATTCAAGCTTGGCCAGCACAAGTGTATCTAGTGGACTGCGAGCCCAGGTAATGTCATTGACCGCTGGCAACTGCACGGGCTCGATAGGCTGAAATGCCCAGTGTTCACGTCGCATGGTGTCATACGAATCGTATTTTGTAATTTTTCCCTGATCACCTGGCGGCCAAGGAAGTCGCAACTCGATCCAGGCTTTGATCGCAGCAATTTCCTTATCCGCCAATTTGTCGTCCGGCGGCATCTGGATATCCTGTTGATGACTTAGCACTTGAAGCAGCAAGCTCTTTTCGGGTGCCTTCAAGTCGACGATGCTGCCGGAAGTCGAGCCTTTGATAATGGCCTCCCTTGAATCGATTCTTAATTCAGATTCCTGAGTATCAGGTCCATGGCATTCGATGCATTTGGAAACGAGTACTGGCCGAACGTTAGTTTCAAAAAAGTCGAGCTGCTCCGTAGAGAACGCAGGCGTTGAAGCAGGTGGCTGTGCGACCGCGACCAGTACGAACGAGCTAAGTAGGCACAACGCCGAAAGCCAAAAAAGAAACGATGAAATTCGTATCCGAGACATTTTCTCTTCTATAGAAATTCTTAAACCGAATGTAGTAATGATTCACCACGAAGGCCGAGCAGCAAGTTGTCGACACTGATTTCAGCCATTTTTCGTCGTGTTTGTATAGTCGCACTGCCGAGGTGCGGCGCGATAGTGACGTTGTTCAAGGCAAGCAAGGGATGGTCACGCGGTAAAGGTTCGGGATCGGTGACGTCTAGACCGGCAGCATAGATCTGCCCTTCTTGTAGGGCCGTGGTAAGAGCGGCCGTATCGACAACCGGCCCCCGAGCGACGTTTACGAGCACAGCAGAATTCTTCATCTTGGCAAATTCTTCAGTGCTGATAAGCCCCGTCGTTTCTTCAGTCAACGGACAAATCGTAACGACATAGTCCGATTGTTCGAGGAGCTCGTCCAATGAAACATAAGTCAGCTCTAAATTACTTGGGTTATCCTTGAGCTCCGTGCGTTTGTGGTAAAGGATTTTCATATCGAATGCCGCGCATCGCCGCGCGATTTGGTAGCCGATTCCACCTAGTCCGATAATTCCAACCGTTTGATGGTGCACTTCTGTTCCCAGCATATACGCAGGGTCGAAGTAGGTGAATTCCGGGCTACGAGCATAGATGTCCCCTTCGCGTAATCGTCTTCCTGCGGCCAGCAGTAAAGTCATGGCCTGATCAGCGGTCGTGCCATTGAGTACGTGCGGAGTATTACCTACCGGGATGTTAAGCTCATGAGCCGCCGCAACATCAATGTGATCAACGCCCACGCCATAATTGCTAACGACTTTTAGATTGGGGAATTTTGCCATATGCTCTGCCGTAACCAGCATGTGACCAAAAGTGAGCACTCCATCCACTGCGGTATCTGACTCGCCATCTAAAGTTGCCCAGGGGAGACGTTCGATTTTGTCAGCCAATAACTCGATGAGGTTGTCGGAAAGGACATCGTCAGTAATCACACGTGGAAGTGGGCTCATGTTTTTCCTCCAGATAGGTTTAGGGCAATAGGTTCAATTTCATTTTATCAGTTGAATCCACAGGCGTGGAGAGATGTGAAGTATACTGACAGAACGAACCAACATAAAATTCACAGCAGGTCTTGATCCCATGTTTCAACCCAAGAAGCAACTCAATTTTCAGTTAATTCTATCGCGATTAATCCTCTTGCTTCCCTGTCTTTCACCAGGCCTTTTGGAGGCAGATGAGCGTCCGAATTTCATCGTCATTATTGGCGATGATATTAGTTGGAATGACTACGGAGCCTATGGTCATCCCAATATCCGAACCCCGCATGTTGACCAACTGGCTAAGCAGGGTATGCGGTTTGATCTTGCGTTTCTGACGACCAGTTCCTGTAGCCCCAGTCGCTGTAGTATTATGACTGGCCGCTATCCTCATTCGACTGGGGCGGGAGAATTACATCAGCCGCTTCCGGAAGATCAGATAACATTTGCCAAAGTGCTGAAAGAGGCTGGTTACTATACGGCGGCGGCGGGGAAATGGCATCTTGGCAATGCGCCGCGAGAACACTTTGATTCGATCAAAGGTGGACGCCCCAGTGGCTGTGAAGAGTGGGTGCCTACGCTAAAAGGCCGTGATAAAGACAAGCCGTTTTTTATGTGGTTCGCATCAACCGACGCTCATCGTAGCTGGTCAAAAGATGCCGTCACTCCTCCTCACACAAACGAGGATGTGATCGTTCCTCCATTCATGCCGGATACTGACGATGTCCGCAAAGATCTGGCGTTGTACTACGACGAAGTCAGCAGAATGGACGAGTATGTCGGAAAGGTCGTAGCTGAGCTCAAGACGCAGGGAGAGTTCGACAATACGGTCATTATTGTGATGGCTGACAATGGCCGTCCATTTCCGCGATGTAAGACAACCATGTATGACAGCGGTATTCGCACGCCGTTTGTAGTAAGTTGGCCCCGTGAAATTGACCCGGGCGTCGTCAATACTAACTTAGTTAGCAGCGTGGATATCGCTCCGACATTCATTCAGCTTGCAGGCCTGGAGCCGCCTTCCTCTTTCCAGGGAAAATCTTTCGCCAACGGTCTTCGGAATGTATCGTCTGTCAGTCGAGAATACATCTTTGCTGAGCATAACTGGCATGATTATGCCGCTCATGACCGAGCCGTTCGAGATGGTCGTTATCTGTATATTAGGAATTCATTTCCCGAGTATCCCGCAACGCCGCCTGCCGACGCTGTCAGGAGCCTCAGTTATGACAGCATGCAGGCGTTAGAGGCAGCAGGCATGTTGCCTGACCATCAACGCCAGTGCTTTCTATATCCGCGAGCAGCCGAAGAATTGTACGATCTACATGCCGACCCGCACTCCTTGCGAAACCTCGCAGCCGATTCCGGATTAGCAGATGTCAGATCCAGACTGAGCGGGGCTTTGGATGAGTGGATCGTTAGTACTCAGGATAAGATTCCAGTTCCACTAACGCAGGATCGCTTTCATCGTCGTTTAGGTACCCAGTTAGATAAGCCAATTAATACACTGGATCGTTCCGGACTGCCAACACTGGAAAAAATACCACATAAGATTCCGCCACAGGGAGTAGAGATAGAGAAGGGCAAACTGGATGCTCTCGGCCACCGCCTCCAAGCACTTCAGATTGCTATGGAATTACCTCAGGCCCGTGGTGCATTATCAGCCGATGTTTCTGCTCTGGTCAAAGGTGTTCAGTGGGCAGTGGATTTAGGCGAGTTTTACTCACCAAGTCATGTCGATATCGCCAAGTCTGTTCTAGGCGAGGCAGAGCGTCGAGTGGCGTTGTTGGCAGCTGGGAAAAACGACTGGACACGCTCGACCGGTCTGGTTGTTCGAGGCTATTACTCCAGCATAGATGGCAGTCCCCAGCCTTATGGCTTGGAAATTCCCGAGAACTTTGATTTTGAAAAGCCGGCACCATTGTATGTCTGGCTACATGGCCGTGGAGATAAGACGACGGACATGCATTTCATCCATCAGCGCATGACTCGGAAAAGTCAGATTGCTCCGGCGGACGCGATAGTGGTCCATCCCTTTGGTCGCCATTGTATGGGCTTTAAGTCTGCAGGAGAGATCGATGTACTGGAGTGTGTTCAACACGTAAGCCAACAGTACAACATTGATCTTCGTCGCGTTGTTTTGATGGGATTCTCAATGGGCGGTGCTGGCGCCTGGCATGTTGGGGCTCATTATGCAGATCATTGGGTCGCCGTGGGGCCTGGGGCCGGGTTTGCCGAAACGAAAGAGTACAACCGCATGCAACCGGAAAACTATCCGGCGAAATATGTTCAGACATTATGGGGTATGTATGATGTGCCCAACTATGTCCGCAACTTGTTTAATTTGCCAGTGGTTGCTTATAGCGGTGAACTCGATAAGCAAATTCAAGCAGCTCGAGTGATGGAACGAGCCTTTGAAGCGGAAGGATCCAAGTTACCTCATGTCATCGGTCCGGGGATGGGACATCGGTATCACCCCGATTCCTTGGCTCAGATTCTCAAGCAAATGGATGAGGCCGTCCAGCAGGGGCAGTCAGAGATCCCCAAAAAGGTGAAATTGCAGACTCAGACATTGCGTTATAACCGCATGCACTGGTTGAAAGTTACAGGATTGGCCAAGCACTGGCAGGACAGCCGAGTCGATGCAGAGATTGTCGACTCTCAGACCTATCATCTCACAACTCGGAATGTGACTGCGTTGACGTTGGATCCGGCATTATCTTTGAATGGAGCAACAATAAAAATTGATGATCAGGTTATTCAGATTCCACGAACCAAAGCATTGCAGATTTCTGAAGCAGTTTATCTAACCAAAGCCAAAGGGTCGGGTGAGGAAGAAGCATGGAAGCGTGCTGCCTCCGAGCCTAAAGGCTTAGTGAAACGCCCCGGCCTGCAAGGCCCCATCGATGACGCATTTCTTTCATCCTTTTTGGTTGTCTTGCCGAGCAAAAAATCAGCTAATCCCAACGTTGAACGCTGGGTGCACTTCGAACTGAAGCACTTTTTGCATCGCTGGAAAACCCTCTATCGCGGTGTGCCAAAGGTGAAATGGGATAAAGATGTTTCTCAGGAAGATGTACGAACAAATAATCTCATAGTCTTTGGCGACACACGGTCAAACACGCTGCTGCAGTTAGTCATGCAAAAGAAAGAGTCGTTGCCAATCCAATGGAATCAGCAGTCACTCGTCGTAAACGGTAAAACGTATGAGTCAGATTCCCACGTGCCTGTCATGATTTACCCGAACCCCCTCAATCAACAGAAGTATATCGTTCTAAATAGTGGGCCAACTCATCGTGAAGGGCATGATCGGACTAATTCGCTACAGAATCCTAAATTACCGGATTGGTCGGTGATTGATCTCTCAAGTCCACCGACCGACATTGTACCGGGACGTATTGTCGACACTGGGTTTTTCAATGAAGTCTGGAAATAAGAAACTTCGAATGGAGAAACCGGGCAATAGATTAAGGAAGTAAAAACGCTTTTGATGACGCTACCAAAGTTAGATTGCCACCGGGCGAGCCTAGATGAAAGGCGAGCCGCATTTACCAATGTCTATGAATTCTGGGGTAACGACTTACCCTTAGACAAGTATGTTCAATGGCGATTGCAGTCGCTTCATCATCTACGGGCGACATGGTATGTCGGTGTATTGGAAGGGCAGGTTGCTGCTTCATTGGGTGTCTTTCCAATGAGTTTGTCGCTGGATGGCACACTTGAAAAGACGATGTTCATCGGTGCCGTACACACACACCCAGATTTCCGGCGACGTGGATTCGCCGCTGAGCTTCTTTATTTTGCAGAGCAGGATCAGGCTCAGGAGGATGTCCGATGGAGCTTTCTATTTTCAGATATTGATCCTCAGTACTATGCCCGTCTGGGGTATGTGGTGAATGACGCCCCGAATGTTTGCATTAAACCTGGAGCGACAACTGGCTTTGAAGTTGAGCTATTCAATCCAGCAGATGCCGTAGAGAAGATGCAGCATTTTTATGACGTGAATCAACAAGATCGGACCTGCTCCTTGTTTCGTACTTTGGACTATTGGAATTTTCTCGCTCAGAAACATCGACAGGACACTTACTTGTGGCTCATCGAACAAGGTGAGTGTTGTGGTTATCTGCATCTGCGTTGTAAGGATGACTTAGCCTGCCTGGAAGATTTCGCTGTAGTCTCACATACCCCTGAACAGCTCCGTCGAGTCGCCGGTTCTGTGAGCTTGTATGCTGAAAGTCAGGGAATCGGCGAGGTTCATGGCTGGTTTCCCCCCATCTCAACTGAACAACCCTGGCTCGAGATCAATGACCGTCAGACGGAAATTACGATGTGGAAGTCGTTGACTGAGAAACAGCTAACGACGGAACAGCAACGCGAGCTCGCTTATTTTCGTCATGTTGACCATGTGTAGCTTTTGATTGCTGTCAGGATAGGCCGTAGAATCAATTTCGTTAGCTTCTTCCTACTACTCCGCTAAGGTGTCCCCAAAGATGTCTCGTCATTTCACACTGTGCCTCATTGCTCTTTGTTTACTCACCCAGACTATTCAGGCTCAGCCGCTTGAGAATACGAAACCACTGACGCTCGAAGGCGACATTGCATCCCAGATTGTTACGGGTGCTGATAAATTTCTACTGCGACAACTCGACAATACAATTACTGCGCGGGAACGGTATTGGAATCGTGACTCCAGTTCAGCTGCTACCTACGAGGCCTCTGTAGCAAACAATCGTGCACGTCTGGCCGAGATTACCGGAGTGGTGGATAAGCGTAAAACCTTTGGTGATCTCCAGATTGTGGCCGGAACAGGTGGCCCGGTGGAAGTTGCCAAGGGGGAATCGTTTTTGGCCTTTAATGTACGGTGGCCGTCGGTAAGAGATATTTCAGGGGTGGGGTTGTTACTTAAACCGAACAAACCCAACGGCGCATATTTCATTGCCATTCCGGACGCAGATCAGACTCCAGAGATGATAAGTGGACTGGCCGATGGGTTACCTGCCGATCAGCAGTATGCGAAACGACTCGCTGAAAGTGGTTTTACGGTGATCGTGCCGGCTGTGATTAGTAGGCAGTATGAATCACGTAACAATCGAGCCAAGATGACGACACGCGAATTCCTTTATCGCAGTAGTTATGAACTAGGCCGCCACCTCATCGGGTTTGAAATTCAAAAGGTACTGGCGGTGGTGGATTGGTGTGAGTCCCGTAATGACAGCGATGTACAGATCGGTGTGGCTGGATATGGTGAAGGTGGTTTGCTTGCCTTGTATAGTGCCGCACTAGATACTCGGATCGATGCCACGTTAGTGAGTGGGTATTTTGACTCGCGGCAGGACATGTGGTCAGAACCGGTGAGCCGCAACGTGTATGGGTTGCTAGATCAGTTTGGCGACGCGGAGTTAGCTAGTCTGATTGCTCCCAGATCATTGATCATTGAAGCCGCAAAGGGTCCGGAATTTGAATTGCCAAGTGAAGGAGGCGCTCCTGCCAGCCTTGATACACCAGACCCGAAGGTGGTCAGTAGTGAAGTCGCCCGTGCGAAGAAACTAATCGGTAACGAGCAGTTAGATGCACTTTCACTGATCGTTAGTGGGGATGGCTACGGCGTCTTCGCATCTGAAAAGGCACTTCAGTCTGTGGCGGCAGCAGTACTCCCAAATTCCAAAATAGCAGCCGTTGGTTCGGCTCCGAAATTGTGTCGTGAGCTAACGGATGTTCAAGCACGGGAATCGCAACAGGCTCATGAAATCAATGCCCACACTCAGTGGTTACTGACCGAGAGCCATTTTATCCGTAAGGACTTTTTTAAGGACGTGGATACCAGCAGTGTCGAGGCATACGAAAAGACGATTGAGCCTTATCGGGATTACTTCCGGGAAGAAACGATTGGGCACTTCGATCTGCCTTTTAAGGCGATGAATCCCCGGTCTCGTCTTATCGAAGAAACAGATGTCTGGACGCGATACGAAGTCGTACTGGATGTCTTTGATGACATTATCGCCTATGGGATTATCACAATTCCTAAAGGGATTGATGAGGGTGAACAACGTCCGGTCGTAGTTTGTCAGCACGGACTGGAAGGCCGGCCACAGGATGTGATTGGTGAACAAAATATCCAATACTATTCAGCATTTGCGACCAAATTGGCCGAACGCGGATTCATCACATTTGCTCCTCAGAATCTCTATATCTTTAAGGATCGTTTCCGCACGCTGCAGCGAAAGAGCTACCCTCAACGAAAGACGTTGTTTTCTTTGATCGTGCCGCAACATCAACAGATTGTGAATTGGCTGAAAACTCAGCCGAATGTCGATGACAAGCGGATTGCCTTTTATGGCCTATCCTATGGTGGAAAGAGTGCCATGCGAATTCCTCCGTTGGTGACTGATTACTGCTTAAGTATTTGTTCCGCCGACTTCAATGAGTGGGTGCTCAAAAATGCGACCACTCAGTACAACTTCAGTTATATGTTCACCGGAGAGTATGAGATTTTTGAGTGGAATTTGGGTGGCACATTTAATTATGCCGAAATGGCTTATTTAATCTGTCCTCGACCATTTATGGTCGAGAGAGGACACTTCGATGGAGTCGGGGAAGATCAGTGGGTAGGATATGAATTTGGCAAAGTCCGGTTTATGTATCAGGGCCGACTAAAGCTCAAAGACAAGACCGAGATTGAATGGTTTGACGGCCCGCACACTATTAATGGTGTTGGTACATTCAAATTCTTACACAAACACTTAGATTGGCCAGAGCCAGTAGAATAAAACAAAGATATTCCCCGTTCATCTGGAACGAAGATTGAAGTTCAAATAGGAAGCAACTCATGATGAGAAAATCGATAGCACTCACGCTCGTGGTGGCATTTACGTTCGGTAGTATCGCCGCTGTTACAGCTCAGGAAAAAAAAGAATGGATCGATCCGGCTGAAGCTGCCAAAGTCCTCGATTATCAAATTCAAGGTGAATACGTTGGCGACTTCATCGAAGATGGTGAAAAGACCAAGATCGGCTTGCAGATTATTGCGTTAGGCTCAGGTAAGTTTCGTGCCGTGTCGTTTACCGGTGGATTGCCTGGAGCTGGTTGGAAACGGGGAGATAAGACCGAAGCTGTGGAAGGAGCTTTGAATGATCGGGGGCAAGTTGTTTTCAAATTAGAAGATGACGAAGGAACGGCTATTGCTACGATCAAGGATGGCAAATTGATTGCTGCTGAAGGTGATAAACTCATCGCCAAACTGGAAAAGGTCAATCGTCAGAGTGAAACCATAGGAATGAAGCCTCCAAAGGGTGCTACCGTGTTATTTGATGGCACAGCCAAGTCAGCAGAGAACTGGACACGAGGACAAATTGTGTTGGGGAATCTGCTTCGCCACGATGTAGAGTCAAAAGCGAAATTCCAGGATCATTCACTGCACCTCGAATTCCGAACGCCGTTTATGCCGTTTGCTCGTGGACAGGGCCGCGGTAACAGTGGGATGTACGTTCATGGGCGGTACGAATGTCAGATACTGGATTCATTCGGATTAGAAGGTAAGAACAACGAATGTGGCGGGATTTACTCTATCGCGGAACCAATCGTCAACATGGCTTTACCTCCGCTGGTATGGCAAACCTATGACGTTGACTTTACGGCGGCTCGTTACGACGACGCTGGTAAGAAAATCAAAAACGCTCGTGTCACCATCAAGCATAATGGAGTTGTGATCCATGACGATCTGGAGCTAACTCACGGTACACCTGGAAAGTTCCCAGAAGGCCCAGAGCCAGGCATCCTTTATCTACAGGGCCATGGAAACCCAGTGGTATTTCGTAATGTCTGGGTGCTGGGTAAATAAGGGTTTCCATTTAGCCAATCAGTCAGTTAGCCAGTTAAACAATTAGGCAATTGGCCAGCCTGAGTTGCAGAGTAATTGATCTTCCAGGTTACTAGTCGGATCACAGGCTCTGATAAATTCCGCAGTCGTCGCACCATAGGCTGGTGTCAAAGAAACGCGTCATTTGGAATTGTTGTAATTCCGGATGCACGCGTTCCCAGGGGATGACTTTATGAATGAGCCAATCGTAGAGTTTGGCATTATCAAAGTGTTCACAACGCTTGAATTCCACACCCAGAACGCTTAGACGGCCAAGAATCTCCAACACCTTATCCTGAAGCTGGTCACGACTCATATCTTCGAGCAACGGGGTTTTAATCGGTGGTTCGAGGAGGTCGCAAATTGGGATGTTTTTTTCCTGAGTGCTGATCTCTTTCATGAACTCGATCATCCGGTGCTTGGGGCCTTCTTCCACCTTATGGACCATAGTTTGGATTTGAAATTCGGCGAGGTTTTCAAGTTGATCATCGGAAGGCATTTTGACTGAGATCAGATACTCGCCATTGTCTTCGCTGTAAGCCTTATCGATTTGTTCAAGCCTTTGATTAATCGTCTCACGGTACTTAACCGGCAAGATTGATTCGGGGATTGTATCACTTTGCCGCAGCTCGGCATCGTTCCATTGCACATCAATTTGAGCCGGGGCAATGGCGACATCAATAATACCGTCATGCGATTCCCAGACGAGCTGAAGGCTGCATCGATAGGTGCCATCGACTCTAAGGTCGATGTTGGTGTGGTCAAACATAGGAGGCTCAACCTCCCGGATCATCAGAGAAATCAGATCACCAAACTGAATGGCCTGAATTTCGGACGGAAGCTCAGTTTCACCATTCTCTATCAGCTCGGGCTCAAAAGTAATTCGACATCCTACTAGAGGTGTGTCTTGATTGGATTCCAACTCATACCGGATGAGTGTTTCTTGTCCATAAAGCTGCAGCCAACCTTCAACTTGATTGGATTCGGCGATCGACATTTCGCCGCGTCGTACGAGGTGTCCTAAATGATGAATCATTGACAGGTTCCTTCTTTTCTAAACGAACTGAATGAACCTTAGAGCAGGTTTGAGAGTGATTATCCCAAGTTGAGCAAGTGTGGCAAGTAAATGGTGTGACGTGCATGTCAGTGAAACGACACGGGTAATCACTAGGGTTGGGAAGGTTTGATTTTAATGTTTCGGAATTCAGCCCCGGTGTTCCAACTGACCAATCCAAATGGCATGGCCGGTTCCTGTTCCCACCAGATATCAAACTTATGCTCTTTCGTTTTCACATTGGCGTATTCTTTATTATCAATCCAGACACGAACACGTTCCTCATCGACACTCACAGCCACCTTGTACCAGCGGTTGTTTTCGACTTCCAGATAACTGGTAGTTTCATTTTCGACAGCGGCCATCGTATCAATATTGGACAGTCCCACGACACCTCCTCCCCAGCCTCCGATGATCAAAGTACAGTAGGCATCGTGGATCGGAAAGGTCATGCCACAAAAGAAGTCACTACCTTCGACTCGTCGTGCTTCCAGCTCGACTTGATAGTTCATTTTGGGGAAATCACCTGCGACGCGAACACCTGATGCGGGGCTTCCTTTACCAAGCTTTAGTACTCCGTCCTTGCCCGTGATTGATCCATGATTCTTAAAGTCATATTTCTTGATGATCTGCCAGCCATCCAGATCGCGTCCATTGAACAAAACCTGCTGACTACCAATCTTTGACGAGCGTTTGAGCGATGTGAAATGGCTCAGTCCGTAATAGTTTTTCGGGATTATTTTTTTGCCTTGAATCCACTGAGTTGTTAGATCAGTGACGGCTTCCACGGCGCCGACCAGTTGCCCTTTGCGGAGCACTAACTGCAGCCTTAGGCGATGCTTTACCCGTGAGGTATCTGACGTTTGTAAGTCTCCATTGATGATTCCGGTCAGCAACCCGTCGTTGAACTGAGCATTGGTCACCAGAGTTACGAGCTGGCCTTCCAATCGTGCTCTACAGGTTCCATCTTTACCAACCCAGAGAGTCAGGTGGCGTTCGCCTTCATAGGTCTTAATCTCGCCGGTCCAGGTGCCGATCAATTCTTCGGTTGGCTTGAAGGGAGGGGGTGTCTGACGACGAGGTCGCAGCAGTAAGTTGGGGTGGTCATACGGATAGTCTTCGAGACATTCCGACAAAATCTTTTTTACAGCCTGATGGGGGAGGCTACTTTCAGTATTGCTAAGACAAATGACAGCGAGTCCCTCTTTCGGGGCCAGCGTGACCCGCGTGGCGACTCCTGGCATCCCCCCCGTGTGACTCACCAAATAATGGTCTCCATCCTCGATAAGCCAACCCATACCATATCCGGCATTCGAATTGACGGAGGCAGTGGGCTCTTTCATTTGTTCGACAAATGCAGGCGACAGGACCTCGTGAAGTCCGTTACCAATATGGAGTACGGCGAAGCGAGCTAAGTCGTAGGCTGAGGCATAGATGGCGGAGCCTCCGTCATGATCGAATTCATAATGTGGAATAGCCTGACCCTGTCGGTTATATCTAACAGCGGTGTTTTTTTGTTTGTCGGTTGGCAGTCCGACAAAACTGTGGGTCATGCCAAGGGGACCGAAGACATGTTTGTCCATGAACTCGGCATAAGACAGTCTCGACTGACGGGCAATGATGTAGTCCAGAATTCCGTAACCCAGATTGCAATAACGATAGGACTCTCCCGGCGGTCGGACGGCAATGCCGTAATGTTGAATGGTGGTATCGCGGTAGGGGACAGGGTGATCATCGGACTGATAATAAAACTGATAATGCAAACCCAACCCCGATGTATGATTCATCAAGTGGCGTAGGGTGATGTCGTCCGCATCGCCGAATGGATTAGTAATCTTCGCTTTGCCGAGGTATGCATTGGCCGGCTGATCCACGTCGAGTTTCCCGGCTTCCGCTAGTCGTTGAATTGCAGTTGCGGTGAGAGGCTTGGAGACGGATGCGATCGAGTAAGCTGTATGGGCATCCGCTCTTTTCCGTCGTTGTTTGTCAGCCCATCCAAAACCTTCGGCAAAGAGTATGGTTCCATCCTTCACGACGGCGACGGAGAGACTGGGGTCTTTGGTATACTCGAGTTGTCTTTCGATCCATCCAGAGATCTCATCGAAATCAGGTTCTGTTGCCTGAGCAGTCATTAGGGACTCCATACTAAAAGACAGCAATGTCGCGATTGCCGGGAGGACAAGAAAACGCATCAGGTTACTCCATGAAAGCTGAGTCAGTACATTGGTTATCGACGATTATACTCTTTTGAGAATATAGACGACGTCTTCGGTAGCGTGATCCACTTCGATAGGTCGCTGGAGATCGTAGCTGAAGTCATACGCCGCGGTGATTTTAAATTCAGCGACTTGTCCGACTAATTGCGACTCAAACTGCTGCTTGGTGTAGGTGCGAAAATTGAATTCGTCATCGAGTACCTGATGGTTCGTAGGAGTCCAGATATCATATTGCATGTGATATCTTTCATATCGCTTAGATAAATTTCGCTCGACTAACCACATACTTGTCTGTACACACAGGTGACCGCGGCGTGCTAGCCACGACTCTTCTTCAACAGGTTGTCCTATCTCTGGACATAAGTGTAGTCCCAATACATAGACACCACCCTTACGGATCGCTCGGGCCATACACCTCAAGTGATTTAACGCTTGTTGATGTGTTTCCAAGTGACGAAAGCTATTGATAGTGTTAAAGGCTGCGCAGTATTTCTGCGACACCTTAAAATCCGTCATGTCGCCGACCCAGGCAGACTCACGAAACCCATGTTTGCGAAGGCGACGGTTGCAATAGTCAACAGCCTTTTCGCTTAGATCGAGGCCATCGACTTCCAGCCCAGCGCGTTCCAGCCTGAACATCAAACGGCCGGTTCCACAGGCCGGTTCCAACAATCGCTTTGTCGTGCCAGTCACATGCTGATTAAAGATGCCAGTGAGAAAATCGAATTCTGCTTTCCAGTCCGAGCCGTAGACCAGATCGTAATACCGCGGATAATCGTAGAGAGACATCGCTTAGCTGAATTCTTTGATATCAAAAGCAAATTGCGTAATGTCATGCCGTTGACGAAACCCAAGGTGTTTCCAGAACTCTTTCGCAGGGCAATTATCATCGAGCGTAAAGAGTGTGACTCGTTGAATTTTTAGATCTCGCAGTTGGCCAATACAATAGTCAACCATGGTTCGGCCCACTCCTCGACCTCGAGCCAGGGCTGAAACAGCGGCATGATACATGTAGCCTCGCCTGCCATCATGCCCACAGAGAATTGCGCCTAACAGCTGTCCGTTTTCTTCCGCAAGGATACTGCAGTTGGGATTCCGTGTGAGAAATCGCCCCAGTTCTTCGGCGGACTCGAGCTGACTCATACCGTCGGTACTACGCCATAAATTGGTCACCTGTTGAAAGTCGTCCATTGTAAGAGGACGTAACTGATACGAGCGGTCAGGTGAGTTCACGACGGTGGCTCCCGTCTGATTAAAATAGCTAACGATAGTATTCTGGAGTTAGTCGAGGAAGTTAGCTTCAGCAAGTCGTTCGGGTACGTATTCCTGAGTGACATAACTAATATCCTTGGAAATCAATGCTTCGACCTCGAGTTTAAATCCGTTACTCAACATCTTCTTGATTTCTTTCTGCCAGCGTTTCTTTTTCTCAAACCAGGGATACTTGGCGATTTGGTTGGCTCGTTTAATGTCATTATCACTTAGCTTGATTGTCACACTGGGGTTCAATTCACAAAGTTCGTAATCCCGGCTTCGAAGTCCAATAAACTTGGCTCCCGGAATTGCCATTCGACGTGATTCATAAGCAAGATTGATGGACCCCTGCTTGATAACGCTGTAGATGTAATAGCCCCAGGGATCGTTATCGAGCAAACAGTAGATGGGCAAGCCTAACTCGTTGTGCATGCGACTGAGAAGACGTCGCACGCCGCGTGGAGGTTGTCCGTTTCCGTGCGTTAAAATGCAATTATGCTCTTTCCAAAACTTATCTTCATTGAACCGTCGCCAGACGGTGTCTTTTTCAACATGGAGGATAAAGTCGGCATCACACTTTACAAATTGCATGACCTCTTCTTCGACAATCGATGGGATGGCATATCCGCCGGATCCCATCCTTGAACAGTCGATTTCGTCTCCTGAGTCAATCAACTGGATGTTCCCGACCATGGCACCTCGGTTAGAAGCATAGACATGCAGTTCTTCCCGTAAGGCGTTGAGCGTGACTTCCACGTCTTCAATGACGGGATCGCAATCTCCCTGATCGTTAAATGTTTCTTCCCGAGTTCCGTCGATGGTGTGTTTGAGTAAGTAGTAGAGACCACGAATGCTGGTCGTTTTACCCTGTTCGATAAGTTCTTTACATCCTCTGCCGACCAGCAAGGTTTGCATGTAAGTTCGAGCTTGAGAGAGATTAAATAGTTCACGCTTGTTCTTGGAACTCCCCATCTCAATGATCTTTTTGGTGGGGCTGTATTTCACGTTGGACAAACTACGTGATGGTACTTCAAAGTAAGGAGCGCGTCCGCGGCTTGCCTGTCGCACAACACCATCGGCCATTCCGACGAGGGAATTCAGAGTCTTTTTATCTTTCGCGGTGAGCTTTGCCTTGCGAGCTTGTTGTGCTGGTGTCGGCTTTTTCGCCTTTTTCTTTGCCATCTCTTATCTCTGGTAAAGCAGGATCCTGCTGTTCTTTAGGGATTAAAACAGTTTCTTTTGCGGAGTGGTTTTATCAAGTTGTTCGGTGAGCCCTTCTTCCGGGTCATCCTTAATGATCAGTACATTATCACCGTAGTTTTCCTCAGTGATCTTGTTACCTCTATCATCAAGCTTAGTATCCGCTTCCTTGGTCACTCGTTTGGCAACTCGAGTCAGGTGATTATAGATTTCGTCACGATCTGATCCGTTCAGGTCGGAGACAGCCTGAGCCACTTCACCGAGGTAGCGGACGAATACGTTTCGGCGTTCGCCTTCCTTTTTCACCTGTTGTCGGCGACGTAGGAACATTCCCAATTTTCGTCCCACGGTTTGCAGTCCCAAACGAATTTCCTTTTGGATTTCATCGTAATGGGCGATCGCCTCTTTGGATTCGCTGGTGAATGGGACCCAGACACTGGCGACGTGCACCATGACTCTCACCGGGCCGGACGGTAGATTGCTACGTGACTGGGACAGACCGTAACTACGCCAGTTCATTTTCATGACCGTTTGCGTTATCGCACAGTCACGCATCTTAAATTGCAGTGGTACGCGATTGGCATATCGTAAGACTTGCATTGCTTGCCCGTCAGAGACGTTTACATTTTTCATGCAGTCGTGCAGACGTTCGATCTGATCCTGTTTCAGCTTTGAAGGGGATTGTCGACTGCCAAACTCACCAGCCTTCATGATTTTGTCAGCCGAGTCGGCACCAAGTCCGTCGAAGGTGTTCATCAAAAATTGTCGTAACGTCCGAGCGTCCGTTTCATCGATGAGTCTCTCGAGCAATTCCCGGGATACCTTTTGAGCCGCATTGTGTCCCCCGTAAGCCAGAGCACATTCAATCTGGAACGGATTACCGCGATAGACGGAGGGAGGCCGAGTGGCGGCCACATAAAATTCGCCAGGTACGACCTGATGAAGTCCCTTGAGTAGCAACTCTTCACCGATCGGAGCAATACAGTCTGTGCTGGGAGCCTTGATCTTAGTCTGCTGAATGGCTTTATAGATTTTATCTGCTTCGTCGCGGCTGATTTTTTTGACACTGCTACGAGTACTTACATCCGCTCCTTCACAAATCCGACGTGCCACCGCCGGGCTGACTCGACTGAAACTGGAGGTCAGGAACTGCGTGATCGTTCCCTCCTTCATTTCCTTGAGCATGGTGACCAATCGACCTAACTCGACACCATACGGATGGGGTTTAATTTCTTTGGCTTCTGGTGGGAGCTGATCGGTGCTCCGTGCATAGGTGTGTAGTATGCCTTCAGGGTCGAGATAATGTAGGGTGACGTGAGGATTGGCGATGGCAGTCATCTCCAGATACTCATCGACGCTGCCGCGCCCTCGCTGATATTTTGCTTCAATTTCCAAAGTGACACGTGTGCCACTGCGAACCTCGACAGGCTCCGGAGGCGTCTCATCTTCTCCCACTTCAGGTACGGGGTAGAATGCTTCCCACTCGATATTTTTCTTCTCCATGATCTTCCGGCCTTTTTCACCAGCAGGAATATCAAGTCCGTCGCCACGGTTGTTGAGAATTTGTGGGTTGTTAGTTTTCGTGTCGATCTGAAGTTCGTAGTAGTGAGCGGGTTTGCGAATGGAAAGCTTCGAGACAATCTTGACCGGTTTTCCGGTGGTCAGCATTCCGTACATTCCGGCAGCACTGATCCCTATCCCCTGTTGTCCACGACTCATCCGTAGACGGTGAAATTTTGAACCGTATAACAACTTCCCAAAAATTAATGGGATCTGTCGTTTGAGAATTCCCGGACCATTATCCTGAATAGATACTTTGTATCGGTCGGGCTCTGTCTGAGTGATCGTCACCCAAATCTCAGGACCAATCCCAGCTTCCTCACAAGCATCTAACGAGTTGTCGACGGCTTCTTTGACCGTGGTTAAGAGGGCCTTGCGAGGGTTGTCGAACCCTAAGAGGTGTCGGTTCTTAGCAAAGAACTCGCTGACCGAAATAGACCGCTGCTTGGCGGCCATTGCTTTGGCTGTCGTTCGACGAGGTTTACTTTTTCCGCTTGCTGTACTAGCCAATGGTGGTGCACTCCCTTTGCAACACGTGACTCCATTCAAAACGTCTGTAAGTTGAGGCCTTGATGCCTCTAATCCCATGCAGACAGTCGTGTTAAAGACTGACGATTATACCGGTTATCACGGTTTCTTAATAGCTGAGTCTAAAAAACTGGGTCTGCAAAGCACGGATTCTAGACCAATCACGCTGAATTCAGGACAAACATTTGTCCCTACAACCGGAAAAGGCCGAATTAGAATATTAAGGTAACAATTCGTCTGTGGTTAGGATAAACATAGACAATGGGAGTGCCGACTGAAATGGTGAAAAGTCGGCCCTAACGAGGAGTCAAATGATGGCTAAATCTAAGATCATTGCTAGCGTTCTGTTTTCAGTTTTGTTTATGCTTCCCAGCGTGATGGTGGAAGCGGCAGGGCCGAAGCTAAAACTCACTCGTAAATCAACCGAAGCCAAAGCGAAAGCTGCGCCTCAGGAACCTGCCGTGCTAAAGCAAGCACCGGCTGCAACGCCGATTCAAGAACAAAGGGCGGTTCCTACTAATCCGCGTCTCTTCTACAATTACTACAGTCCTACTCAGGGTGGCGGAATTCCTTCTGTAATTTACCCAGCTCCTCGTCAGGTACCACTACACATAGGGCATACTTACAATACATATCAACCTTTAATGCCCCACGAGTTTCTGTACCGACACTATCGTAGTTATCACAACTACTATCCAAACGGCTCAGGATTCACACGAACTTTCATTCGTTATCGATAAGTTCTCAGGCTCGTGCGGCTGAAACTCCCTCAGGAATGTCCAAATGCACAAGCAATTCAAATTCTGGGTCGGCGTATGTCTGGCTCTTCTTATTAGCTCAGTCTCCTTTGAATCAGAAGCTCAGGCTGGCCGACGAAACCGTATCATGCAGACTTTTCAACGTCAGCATGCAGCTCAAACCTCATGGAATGGAGTCTACGGGCATCAGCACACGGGCACTCCGATCGCCTTAATCGTTCCGCCGACCGCCACTACCATGCGAATTCACAACTGGGGTGTTTCTGGCAACTTGATCGTACCACTGTACCATCAGTTCAGCCTCAATCCAGGATCCGGGGCGACGGTACGGGGACCGTTTAAGAAAACACCGATGTATCCCAGCAGTACGGAACAATTCGGAGTCTATTACATTCGGGGGCCTTGGTAACAAGAGGCTTGCTCTAGTTAGCGAGCGTGCTTGAGCCCTTCGACTAACCACTGGTAACTTCGTTTTTCCGCTTCTGGTGTTAGCGAGTGACCAGTGCCATGATTATAAAAAGCGATGGCCGGTGTATTGGTGTAGAACTGATAGACTGCCATCGCTTTTGCAATATAGGGCCAGCTTCGATTGCCATCGGCTGAATCCCCAGCGATCAGCAGAAAGGGTCTCGGCGCGATCAAGGCAAGTAGCTCTTCGTGATCATGAGGAAAGTCTGTATGGATCGTGTCACCTAAATACCAAGGCGCATCCCAGTTGGAAAAGCTCGTACCAATGCCTCCTTCGCTAAAAACCGTTACTTTGATTCGTTGATCAAAGGCGGCCAGATAAAGCACTTCTTTAGCACCTAGACTGTGCCCGACACAACCTAAGCGATGCGGGTCGACTTCCGGCAATGCTGCGAGAATATCGGTAGCCACCTGACTGTCGTATAGCATTCGTGCCATCCCTTTTGATTCGGGGTACTTCTTCAAAAAATCAGCTGCCATTTCGCCGGCCTGTATTCCGTGGTTGGTAGGCCACAGATAATTTCGTGGCACGATAGCAACCATCCCTCGTTGTGCCGCACCCAGACCATGAAACTCTTCCGGACGGCCATCTATTCCAGCAGGCAACTCGATACTGTTTTCTACCGTCGAATGCAGCACTACTACGCCAGGGACTTTTCCAACAACCTGAGTCGGCTTAAGAATATAGGCTTCAACAAAGTCGCCTGGCAGGACTTCGTATTTCACCAATGTCCGTTCCACATCGCCAATAATCTGGCGATCCAAAACTTCCAGCTTAGGTAGTTTTCGAGGTTGAGTCGCCAAGGGTCCGAGGAATTCCAGCCATCGCTTTTCGATGACTTCCCGAACACTGCGACTCTCGACATGCTTTGGTTTTTCCCATTGCCTACGGGAAGTTATGATTTGATCGAGATTGGCCTGCCAGTGATTCAGTGGATTGAGATTGAATTCACCTGCCGGAGGGGTTTGAGCGTCCTTCAACCAGCTAAGTTTGCGGATTTGTCCGAGACTGGTGTCAGGGAAACAATAAAGAAGTGCGAGCGTTAGGATTAATGACTTTGACATAATATGGGGCAGGAAAAGAGCGGTCGGGATGGCGGTGTTCGTCACGTTGTACCTCTACTATATTAGCGTTAGTGATCGACTCGCAATCAAATTCCATCACCAGATACGATCCAATTTATTTTCGGGGGAGTTAGACATGTCGAACAACCAGTTTGCCAGCGCCGTGGTGAGATCGTTGGATTGGCGTTTGCCAATAGAGGATTCATGCAAAAAACTCGGTGAACAATTACCCGGTGGAATCGATCTACTAACCGTTTTCGTATCGCCACACTTTCAAAGTGAGTTAGAAGAGATTGTTGAGAAACTGACCGCCGATCTTGCTCCGGTACATACATTGGGTTCGACCGGAGAGAGCATTGTTGCTGACGCGATCGAAGTTGAAGGGGAACCAGCGATTTCAATCTGGGGTGCTTCACTGCCGAAGACGCAAGTGGACTCGATGCGACTCACCTTTGAACGAACACCTGATGGAGGAACGTTTATTGGCTGGCCTGAATCGCTGGCAGGTGAATGGTCAGATGATGCGGTCATGCTTCTGGTAGGTGAACCGTTTTCGTTTCCTGCTGATGGATTACTCAGTCGGCTAGATGAAGACAGGCCCGGCCTTCCTGTCATAGGTGGAATGGCATCCGGCTTTCACACACCGGACGAAAACCGAATCGTGGTTGGCTCAGAAGTCTATAACAACGGGGCAGCGGTAGTGGTCTTACAGGGTGGCATTAAAACGCACTCGGTTGTCTCGCAGGGCTGTCGTCCAATTGGGCAGCGTTATGTGATTACTGGAGTGGAACAGAATATGATTCTGGGGCTTGGAGGAAAGCCGGCGTTGGATGTCTTAAAACAGCTGTATGAAGAACTACCAAACCATGAACAGGCGGCCATGCAGAACGGGTTTCATATAGGACAGGTGGTGAGTGAGTATCAGGATGAGTATGAAATGGGAGATTTTCTGATCCGGAATGTGATCGGTGTGGAGCCTGATCAAAAGGCCGTGGTCGTCGCGGATTTTTTGCGAGTGGGACAGACCGTGCAGTTTCATATTCGCGATCATGAGTCCGCGAGCTTAGAATTAAACCAACTGGTTAGCCAGCTGGAAAACTCAGGGTCCGCGGCATTACTGTTCACCTGCAACGGACGGGGAACCAGACTTTTTGATGTCGCGTCCCACGATGCCGGAGTGCTTCGAGAACATTTAGGTCAAATCCCCGTTGCCGGTTTTTTCGCTCAGGGCGAATTAGGGCCGGTTGGCGGTAAGAATTTTTTACATGGCTTCACCGCCAGCATTATCGTATTCGAATCATGAAACAACTATCACTCTGCCTTTTGATACTACTGGCTGTCAGCCTGACGACTTCTGCCGCTTATGAAAAAGTGAAGCCGAAACTGGAGCTTCAGGAGATTCAGGAATTCATCGGGCAATGGAAAGGCGTAGGGCAACTCAAACGAGGCTCGACACAAGGTGGCTGGATTGAAGAAAGTCATTGGGAATGGAAATTTACCAAGCAGGACTCCGCTTTGGTTTATGAAAGCCCGAAAGGGAAGTTTGTAAAAGAGTTGCGGGTGTCGTTTGAAGATGGTGTCTATGTAGCTCGTGGAGTGAATGCCGATGGCAAGAAGATCGAACTACGCGGGAAACGAGATGACTCAGGAAAGTTAGTCCTTACCAATGCCGAGATGACGTTACCTTCCCGCATCTCATTTCGAACCGTTGCCGCCGGAAAGAGAATGGTTGTCTCGTTTGAACGCAAACTATCCGCAGCACTCTATACACGGTTGGGTGAAGTAGGAGCGACGCGAAAAGGTAGTATGTTTGGCAAAGGAGTGCAGGAAGTCGTCTGTATTGTTTCCGGCGGTAAGGGCACCATGCCAGTGACTTTCGAAGGTAAGACGTACTATGTTTGCTGTACCGGTTGTCGGGACTACTTTAATGAAAACGCGGCCGAGATCGTGGCCGAATACCGGATGAAACAGTTAAAAAATTAGACAGTTCCCCCGACTACGTCCTGAGGACTACGACGGGTAAACTCGTAGACAATCGGCCCTGGATGTGACGGGGGAACTTTGTGGTTAATTGTCCAGTGGATTCAGGGATCGGAAGATAGCTCCGAGTGTTCCCCCAGCTTTTTCTTCCGGTTCTTCCGGCTCGGCGAGCTCCCCCCCATCGGTGACTTCCTCTACTTGAGTCTCGTCGTCCCCAAAGAAACCAGTCAAAAGATCCAGTGGACTTTTCTTTTCCTCAGCCTCCACGGGAAATTCTCTCTGAGAGTTAGGAGCCTCTACAGGTGGAGCAGAAACATCTCCGTTAGGATCATCAAGACTGCCGTTTGCATTAAGATCCTGAAAATCAATAAATGTATCTGGCAACAACTGTCGCAGAGAGGCAACACCCTGTTCTGTGACAGCTGTTCCGGTAAGCCCGAGCGAATTCAAAGTGGAAAGACCTCCCAGGATTGCTAAACCTTCATCTGTGACCTTTGTATTACTAATGTCGAGTGAGATGAGATTGGATAAATCACTTAACGTTGCTAGACCTTCATTGGTTAGCTGAGCTCCAGAGACAGTCAGTTGGCGTAGATCATTCAACTCTGCCAAAGCAGCAATTCCTTGATTGCCTAGCAGTGTGCCGTCCAGTTGTAGAATTTTAAGGGTGGGAATAGTTCCGAGTTCCACTGCAATTTCATCGGAGCAATTCTTCAGAGTGATCTGATAGAGCGGTAGGCCGGAAATAGCTTTAATCCCCTCGGCGGTCACTTGTGTACCTGTCAGGTTAATCGTATTGAGTTTTTTGAGCTCAGCAATGTGCGCGATACCCGCATCGGTGATTGGCGATCCGGAAAGATCCAGCATCTCCAGGTTTTCAACTTCTGCGAGAACAGCCAGATCTGCATCAGAGATCGTCTTGCTTTGAGAGGACATTCGGGAGTCGCTGAAATCGATCGAAACTGCTCCCCGGCCAGTCCATTGACCACCTAATTCTGTAACCTTCATCTCTGCTGCTGACTGTTCCTTGGAGACTTCGATTTCATCCGATCCACATCCGAACATCGTGAGGGTTAGTAGTATTACTGGGAGTATTCGCAAAGTTGTCATTGAAGATCAATCACTTTCCATAAGATCGCTGGAGTAAAACTGTGGGATCTATATTGTCACAGAGAGTTAGACAATCCCAACAGCGTTATCGCTTCAATATAGTTCGTTTGGTCAGGCATGTGAATTGTAAGACTCAATAAGCATGGAGATTCGTTCTCGTCTGCCGGCCTCTAATCGGGGTAATTATAGGCGGGATTGTCCGGATTAAAATCTAAATCCTGCAAGCCGACATTGAGTTCGACGTTGTGATAGACGTACTCTTCGACCAGTTGTGGCTGCTGCCCTGGTTCCGGCCAGTCCCAGGTTGCCAGACGTATTGGAATCTGGCGTCGCATATCCATATCAACTTCGGCAATATGAAACGTATAAGGCCCTTCCTTAACAGGATGAATAATTCTCAGGCGTTTGCACTGCACGCTACCGACAATCACGTCGTCAAGGATTTCAACTTCACAGTCTCCAAATTTACGATCGCGCAAGCCGTATTGGATTAGCTTTTCCATGAGTTTTTGGAATCCTGTTTCGGTAACAGGATAACGGTTCCCCACCATAGCCACAAAACTGTCCGGCGGTTGTACGACTCGTAATAGCCCCAGAAATCCCGCCTCATGAGCCACGATATTATTATCGTTTTTTCCATCGACCCAAATGACTTCCCGCCCTTTTGTATTTTCCGGTTCAGTAAAGAGGACATAAATGGAGAAAGCCTGGTCATCGCGGGGATTCCGAATCTTCAATGCCATGCGGCTCGGAGGCATGAGTTGTTCACCGATCCGTTCATGACGTGCCAGTTCCGCTGTGTAATCAATCACATCGGTTTTGATTGTTTTGAGTGACTGATAAGCAATATCCAGAATGGAGTCCAACGGATGTGTGTGGTCTACCTGTCCGGCTTGTTCGACATCTTCCTGAGGTGAATTTAGTGATTGTCGCCGCTGGTTCTGTCTAGCTTTTTCCAGAAGCACGAAAAAGGTTACACCGACGATTGAGAGAATTATCACGACTTGCAATCCCACTCTAAGATTAAGTCGTGTTCGAACGTTCGGATCGGTCTCCGAATTAGAAGTGTCTGATGTTTCGCTCGTCACCTTATCGTAACCCCACGGTCCTGACTTTGTTTAAGAATATCCTGCAATCGCTGGACAACTTCAGGGTGTTCTTCCCAGAGATTATTTCTTTCCCCCAGATCATCTTGAAGATTGAAAAGCTGACCAGACGGTCCGTTGGGCTTGGGTTTAACGTCTCGGGGTTGAGTGAAGCCGCCGCTGCCCAGCCCAGTGATCAGTTTCCAGTTGCCGTGTCGAACTCCAAAATACTGACGGCCGTTACTGGTGATTAAGGTCTGACGAGGAGATTCACTTAATTGCGCCGAATGCAGTAACACAGATTGATTAATACTGTCCGATGCCTGCCCGTCAGGAATAGATTGCCCGGTTAACTTGGCAAACGTGGCCAGCATATCTGTGTGACAGATTAGGTGATTATTGACAGAATTGGCTGGCGTCTTAGCTGGCCAGCGAACAATAAATGGCACACGATGACCCCCTTCATACGAATCCGCTTTCATCCCACGCAGAGGTCCGGTGCTGCTATGTCCTAATCGCTCAGTATCGGCCGGATACCAAACAGGACCATTGTCACTGGTGAATATGAGGATAGTGTTTTCGGCAAGTCGATGCTGCTCAAGCCGTCGCATAATTTGGCCGACCATATCGTCGACCATCATGACGAAGTCGCCATACATACTGGCATTACTCTTACCCGAAAATTTACGATTGGGGAGCCATGGAGTATGAGGTGCGGGTAAAGGTAGGTAAAGAAAAAACGGCTTCCGCGATTCAGAGGGAAGTTGCCCCTGAGTATCCAGAAAGAAATTGGCACGTCGAGTCAACGTTGGTAATACTTCAGCATGCACAAAACCCGAAGCGATGCGGCCTTTACGCCAGAAGGCTCCCTGAATCTTAGTCCAGCCATCACTAAAGTTATCTTCGATAAGCTCAGTGGGAGGCAGTAGCGGTTTCCGATTTTGGATCCAATAGTAAGGCGGAATATCAAGTGAGGCAGGTATCCCGAAATAGTAGTCGAATCCACGGTCCTTTGGCCCTCCATGTAGACCACCTGAGTAGTCTTCTTTATCCTTTCCTCCTTCGAATCCCAAATGCCACTTCCCAAGCATCGCGGTGTAATAGCCAGCATCTTGCAACATGCCAGGAAGAGTGAGTTGGTCCTCGGAGATACAGGGATCGGTCTTTTCTTTAAGAGTTGTTCGAAATGGATATTGTCCGGTTAACAACCCGTACCTTGTTTGAATACAGAGTCCGGCCGGAGCATGTGCATCGGTGAAACGCATACCTTGTTTGGCAAGTTGATTCAAATTGGGAGTTTCAATCTGAGATTCGCTGTTGTAAGCCCCGATGTCTCCATAACCCATGTCATCCGCCATGATAAATATGATATTTGGAGTCGTTTGTGCACAGACTGTCGTAACGAGTGTGGTTGATAGGAATAGCACACTGCATAAGATGGCGATCGTGCGTAAGGGATGGATGGTTGGTGACATGGCATGGTTTCGGAGAATAGGTGAACTAGAATTCTGAATAGTGCATTAGAACAGGAAGCTGTTGTTTCTCATATCGCTGTAAGTTTTCACTTTCATCGAGTTGACTCTCAGTCTTTACTGCTTCCTCAAATAAACCCTGACCCGCGAATAAAAAACCTTCGGCTACGGTACGTTGTGGTCGGTCCAGTTGGGTAAACAGCTGTTTCGCTCGTGTTATGTCCCGGTGGCTTTCTTCCTTGGCTGTGGCAAAGCCAAAGACTCCGTAGAACGCCAGTTCCTGATCAGAAGGAAAGATTGCCAAGGCCGTATCAAGATGCACTTGTGACTCAGCAAATTGATCATTTGCTAACAGACAAAAGATCAACATCGTTAAGGCTGGTTGATTTGCCGGTGAACGCTCAATAATCTTCTGTAAGTGTTGAATCGCTTCCGCGGATTGTCCATCGGATACTAAAAACCGTGCAAGTTGCTGCCGGATTTCATGGTTGCTTGGTTCCGCTGCCACCGCGTTTTGAAGTAAAGATAATGCCTGAGCTAAATCATTTCGCGCTGCTGCAATTAGCCCCAGATTGGTTAATGCTCTGGAACTCATCGGATTGATATCTAAAGTATCGTGAAAATGCTCGGATGCTTCTTCCAGTCGATTCATGCGCAGTTTTGCCAGTCCGAGATTGAGATGTAATGAGGTATCTTTAGGAGATTTTTCTAATGCCGAGGTGTAATGTCTGATCGCTGTGGGGAAATCTCCATAGGTGAACAACGCCGTATCACCGCGTGATCTGAGTGCAGCGGTAGTCGTTTTCAAATCTTCCACAGAATCCAATATTGGATCGGATAAGAACAACTCAAATCCAACCTTATGAAACTCCTGCTGATGAAATTGAGCCTGTCTGCGATTCCCCAGTTTGTTGTAGGCCATCATTAAGCTGTAATGAACGGTTCGTGTTCCGGGAGCCAACTTGAGTGCCGATTGGAACGGAGCGATGGCATCGGCAGGACTGTTGGCGAGTTTAACTTTTCCTATCCCCCAATGCGCGATGGCTGATTCATCGACCTCCAGAGCTTTTCGGAATGCAGACTCTGCCTGATCGAGTTGCTGGAGAGATAAGTGTGTGTCTCCCAAGTAGTAATAGATCGCCTGAAGTAATGCAGGTTGCTGGTTGCCGAGTTTGGTATAAGTCTTTTCAGCTTCGTTGAAGTGCTCTATCGCTTCCGACATTTGATTGGCTTCACGCAGCGTATGGGCAAGTAGATAATGCCACCGAAGGCTCTCATTAGGATCAAGCAAGATCGCATTTTGGTAGCAAATCGTAGACTGATCGATGATCCCATAGGCATGCAGCAGCATTCCGGCTTGGCCATATTGTGCAGCAAGTTTACGGAGTTCGGGAAGTTCTTGTGTGCCGGATTGAATTTGAATCAAGGAGGTACAAGCGAATTTAATTTTCCCTTGTGCTTCTGGATCAAGCTTACTCAATTCCGGTTGGGTGATAGGGCGGACACCAGCAGGGATCTCAATGGTGCCTTGATTGCAACCGGTGAGCGACGCGATGAGGAGGATAAAGAAGAAGATTAATCTCATTCGGTAGGCTCCTTTGTCTCCCCGGCAGACAAAGCTTTTCCGTTTCCTTGTTTTAAGGTGACGTACTGATTAGGAATGATTTCTATAAAAGACTCGCGGGTACCGTCATGCCAATGGACAGTCAGAGTGATGGGTTCGGCAGAGGCCCCCAACCCGAACAGCACCCGTGGATCATTGACGGATAGATAGCTACCATCGGTTCGCGGTGTCCGAGTAAGCTTACGTCCGTCGGCCAGCTCGAGGTTGACTTGGCATTGAACTTGAGGCGTATTAGACGACTGGTTTTGTAGCAGGACACCAATCCAGTGTTGATGTGAACCGGATTCGTTGGTGTAGAGTCGAGCAGGTCCGGAGTTGTTTCCAATAAGAATATCGGTATCGCCATCATTGTCGATATCGCCAAAGGAGGCACCGCGAGTGATTTCCAGAGAATGACATAACTCACCTGCTACTTCGGTTAGATCATCGAATGTCGTACCGTCAATATTGCGGAATAGCTGATTTCGTTCCTGCAAAGGGTAGGTTTCGCCGACACGTTGTCGAGTCTCTACAAAATTAGTGGCTCCGTTTGCCATAAATAAATCAAGCCAACCATCATTGTCGTAGTCAAACCAAGCTGTTCCAAAGGCCGTGTACCCAAGACTGGGGCCGCCGAGTTTGAATTGATCTGTCGCATCCTCAAAGAAACCGTCTCCCAGATTGAGATACACAGTATTGGTTTCCTCAGCCCAATGCCCCATGACCAGGTCTTCGTCGCCATCTCCGTCAATATCTGCAGCGTCGACACCCATACTGCCTTCGGCAAATCCATCGATATTACAAGCACATCCACGAATTAACGCTTCATCGACAAAAGTATTATCCTGCTGGTTGATCCACAGTTGATTGTGTCCAGCGTCATTGGCTACATAAATATCTATCCACCCATCCCGATTGAAGTCACGAACCAGAACGCCCAGTCCGGCTTCCGGTTTTGTGGCGATTCCAGAGATCGCGGAAATATCTTGGAAAGTCCCGTCCTGCTTGTTAAGAAATAATCGATCCGGCTCGGGCACTCCACTTTTGGGACCACAGTAACCGAGCGCGCCGTTGCTGAGGAAGCAGGGGCGATGGGTGTCGTATCCAAAAGTAATGTAATTCGTGACAATCAAGTCATCCCAGCCGTCGTTATTAATATCCAGAAAAGCGGCGCTGGTGCCCCATTGAGAGGATTGGACGGCGGCATCAGCAGTAACATCGGTAAACGTATTGTCACCGTTATTCTGCCACATTTGGTTTTTACCCCAGTTGGTGATATAGAGATCGAGCCAGCCATCGTGGTTAAAATCGCTCACCGCGGCTCCCATGCCATACCCCCGAGCATCAATGCCGGATGACTCAGTCACATTGACGAAGGAGACGTGAGCATTTCCCTCCTCATCAGTAGTCAAATCATTACGAAAGAGCTGGTCCCGTGGAATTTGGTCCGGTGGGTAAATCGAATCTTCGAGTGTCGTCTTTTCGCCGAGCAGAGCGCCCTGTAAGAGGTAGATATCGAGATCTCCATCGTTATCAAAGTCGAATAGAACAGTACCACTTCCCATTAACTCCGGCAAATACAATTCGCCGGTCATCCCGTTGTAGTGGGTGAAACTGAGGCCCGATTCGGATGTGATATCGTTAAACAGATCAAGGGAAGCTCGCGCACTGTTCTCCGACTCGGGACGCTCGACGATCGGCGCTTCCCGAGTGGAACAACCAAGGCAGAGCAGGACAGGCAGTAAGTAGAAGAATGACTTCATGCTGTTCTTATACCTGCCACTTACAAGCTGTGTAAAGGTGCACCAATCGAGACTGCTGTTTACATCCAGCGCGAGCTAATCGATTTTGACGAAACGTGAAATGGAGATTTCGATTTCAGCTGGGATTTCCATGCCTTGTACCGAGAGTGTGATTTTACCCTTCACGTGTAACTTGAAGTTGGAATCGACCACCTGTTGTTTTTCCGCGTCAAAGAAATAGGTGCTGCCCCCATCGATAAGCTCCATTTCCGTGCCAGCAATTGAAGGAGCTCCCGGCGCTGGTGCATTCTGCTCAAAGTTAATGTCCGAGTAACTGGTTGTGACCTTGTGAAGATTGACACCATTGCGGTTTTCCACTCCGACGTATTTTGTTGCGGCCGTGTGCGTGAATTTGGCTCCTTGCCCTAGATCGGTCGACGTTTCCTTTTTCCACTGATCGCCTGGCTTGACTGGTTCAGCATGATACTCATCACGTTGTGCATTGGCGATGTCTTTGAGTCGTTGTGGATCGAGGTCTGCCTGCAAAAGCGACTTGCCGGGCTCGTCTAATTCATCCAGTCCATCGGCTGTTGCATTCACTCGAATCGCTTTTCCACTCTTATCAAAAACAATGGTGGTTTTGGTTTTGGCCATCACAGCCATTACGTCGACCAAAAAGTCGGCAGCCGTTCCTTGGGGCTTAGGACCTTCAGCCGAATCAAACTTCAAGGTGGCTCCGCCGGGAAGCGTGGTTGTGTCTTTGAGTGACTGAAACGTCTCCACCACGGTGATGCTTCCGTCCGCAGCAGGCTGGCTCACCTGATTATTGGTTATTAACTCTCGCTTCTGACCAGTGGTTAATTCTTGTCCGGCCAAATTTAAAGTTTGGGCTATATCTAAAGTGAGTTTGCTGGTGAATTTCCCTGGATTGGGGAGTCCCGGTTTAATGACGATTTGAGCGGATGCGCACGGCGCGATAACCAGCATGAGTAACAGAGCGGCGATTTTGGGGACAATGCGCATTTGAGACTCCCAGACGGAGAAGTTTTTTGGGGAATTGGTTTAGGTATTCATTAGTTATAGGAGATTCGAGGTGGTTGGGGATATTATGGATTTCGAATTCTTTCCATCAGTCTTCATTACAACGTGCCCTTATGAGATAATGAATAGAGTTACCCAAACTATCCCACCTCCTATTATTGACGGCCCTATGTTGCGAACCTATTCCGCACTGTCATTGTTATGCGTCATCGTCTTTAGTCACTCGCTAAGAGCTGAAGATAAACTCGATCCTGTCCAAGTTGAATTCTTTGAAACGAAGATTCGCCCGGTCTTAGTGCAGCATTGTTATTCCTGCCACAGCCTTGAGAGTGATTCAGTTAAGGGTGGTTACCTGCTCGATAGCCGCAAGGGAATTCGTCAGGGCGGCGATTCAGGAGCTGGAATTGTTCCGGGTAAACCGGATGAGAGCCTCTTATTGAGTGCTATGAAGTATGAGTCTTTTGAGATGCCGCCTAAGGGCAAGTTGCCGGAAAGTGTTTTAAAAGATTTCGAGTTGTGGATTAAGAACGGAGCTGTTGATCCCCGGGAAGGCGGGCAAGTCGTCACTCGTAGCTCCATCGACTATGCCAAGGCTGCGGATTTCTGGTCGTTTAAGAAACCTGCTGCGACAGATCTCCCTCAAGTTCGTCAGTCGGATTGGGTCAAGAACGAAGTTGATAACTACATTCTTGCCAGCCTGGAAGAGAATCATATGGAGCCGGGGCCACGGGCAGATAAACGAACGCTCATTCGTCGTGCGTATTATGATCTGATAGGTCTGCCACCTACACCGCTGCAGATTGAGTCATTCCTCAATGACGACAGTGCTGAAGCATTTTCTGAAGTGGTTGAGTCATTGCTGGCTTCCAAGCATTACGGTGAGCGTTGGGGGCGGTATTGGCTGGATGTTGCTCGATACGGCGAAGATCAGGCCCATACATTTAAGGCGAGAAAATACCCACGGGGCTATTTGTACCGGGATTGGGTTGTCCAGTCTTTTAATGACGACATGCCCTACAACACATTCGTCAAATACCAAGTCGCTGGCGACCTGATTGATGCTCCTAACCAACACGAACGTTTAGCAGCCTTGGGGCTGTTCGCATTAGGCCCAGTTTACTATGCGGAAAATGTTGAGAAGGCAAAAGCGGCGGCAGATGAATGGGATGACCGGATTGATACCATCAGTCGCGGAGTATTGGGGCTAACGGTTTCCTGTGCTCGTTGTCACGATCACAAATATGACCCGATTTCGACAAGTGACTATTATGGGCTCGCAGGTTTATTTGCCAGTACGAATTATCAGGAACGGCCGGTCGTTTCGCCTTCGGTTGTACAACAGCGTGCGAGTGCAGATCAGGCCGTTAAGGATAAAGAACTGGAAATCAATCGCTTCTTAGTGACGGCCGGCAAGCAACTGCGACCATCCCTTACGCAGGAAATTCCGAATTATGTTACGACCGCATTCCAATGGCTGGAACGTAATAAGGTTGAAAACGATCAAAAGAAGATCTATCAGGAAGTGCTTAAGGACAGTGGGTTAAGTGAGACGCTTCTCAAGCGATGGGTCGCGTTGCTACAGATGAAAAACAAGAGTCAGCAACAGACGCGTCCGTATTTGGCTGAGTGGTTCGAATGGCGAGATTCGCTTCCTGCTGACAAAGATCAGTCACAAGACGAATTGATTTTAGCCAAGGCTAAGGAAGTAGGTGTGGCACTACAGCAGCAGGTGGAAGCCAAATTAGCATCACGCGAAAAGCTGTTTGAGTTATTTGGTGAAAATGTTGCCTTCGTGAAAAGTGAAGATGTGGCCAAGGTAAAACCTGGTGTGTTACCTCTGGGTAATTTGTTTGATGATGGAAAGACTGTACCTTTAGATGGAGCTCTTTCTTCGGATGCGTTTGGGGCAACGGCTGAGCCGAGCGATCTGGGAGTCTTGAAAACCGCTTTCGGTTGGGGTGAACGCATTCATATCGGTCCAGAAATTGACTTTGATTTTGTTCACCTTGGAGCCGACGACCGAGCTTATGGCAAAGTCTCGAATGACTCCTGGCTAGGCAAGGATGGTATCTCCACCACCGGGCAAGGCTATCAGGCTGCTGGTAAGCGACAGGAGCAAGGTATTGGAATGCATGCGAATGCTCTGGTCACCTTTGACCTGGATGAAATTCGTAAAGCGGGCCTGATGCCGCAGGATCAAAAGTTTCGATTCAAAGTCGATCGCGCAGGCCTGAACGATGACGTTAAGAACTCAGGAGCGAGTGCTCACTTTGCCGTTATTATTTCCAAACCGCATAAAGATCGAAAAGTCATGGATGCGATTCTTGGCGGTTATGTCAACGGCAAGAAAATGCAGATCACATACAGCGACTTTACGTATTACTTCACGGGTGTCATTCCGCCTCCCATGAAAGCAGATGGCCAATTCTTTGAATTAGAGGTTGAAGTTGCGTCGGCAGCTAAATATGTAACGTTGGTGACCACCGGAGCTGGAGGTCCTGATGAAAATTCCATCAGTTCAGATCACGCAGTCTGGTCAGGTGTGAGATTGGAATTGGATCCCCTACCGCAGGAGGCCGTGGCAGAGGCTGAATTAAATGAGCAAGATTTAAATGATGAAGCCCTTCGCCAGGATGCCATCTTATTGTCAAGCATGCTTTATGAAGAGGGCTTGCTGGCGTTACCTCCCAACGAAGCAGAAGCTCGTCTGGAAGGTGATACGAAGGCTCAGATTGTGGAGTTGCGAAACTCACATGAACAGCTGAAGAAAGAGGCAGAAGCGATTGAAATCCTCCGCGCTCATTCTCTGACCGAAGGCAAGGCTCAAGATCTCCCCGTTTATCTTGCCGGTGACCCCGGGAAGAAAGGAGATATTGCCGAGCGAGCGAATCTGGCAATCTTTACACAAGGCGAAAAGGTTCCGTATGAATCCGCAGGTAGCGGACGATTGGAATTTGCCAACTCGATCGCTTCAGAAGACAATCCTCTCACGGCTCGGGGGATGGTCAATCGGATTTGGTCCGGGCACTTTGGTAAAGGATTGGTGGGAACACTGAGTAACTTCGGGACACTAGGGGACCGTCCAAGTCATCCTGCTTTACTGGATTTTCTGGCTTTGGAGTTTATGCAGAATAGCTGGTCAATGAAACATATTCACCGTTTGGTGATGAACTCAGCGACGTATCAGCAGAGTAGTCAATTCAATGCTCAAAAGTTTGAAGCAGATCCCGACAATAAGTTGATTTGGCGTATGAATCGTCGTCGATTGGAAGTGGAGCCTTGGCGGGACGGCCTATTGGCTGTCTCAGGTGAGTTACAACTAGATATGGGTGGTCCGTCCACGAATCTGGATGATGCAAACAATAAGCGTCGAACCTTGTATGGATTTGTAAGCCGTCATCGATTAAATGAGCTCTTGAGGTTGTTTGACTTCCCAGACCCGAATATTACTGCGGCTGCCCGTCCAGTCACCACCGTTCCTTTGCAGCAGTTGTTTGTCCTTAATAGTGACTTCATGATGAACCGAGCCCGAGCACTGAGTTCACGCGTCGAAAGTGAAATGGTTGGCACGCTTGAAGAAAAGATTCAAAAGGTGTTCGAACTACTTTATGGCCGTAGTGCTGATGATGCCGATGTTGCTTTAGGGAAAGAATTCCTGGAGACCGTAGGCTCGGAGTCAGATATGAAAAGTGCCTGGGATCAATACGCATTGGCCCTGTTGAGTGCTAATGAGTTTATGTTTGTTGATTAAGAGGTGGGATTTCCGCTTAGGCCCCCTAAAACCAATCCGAAGAAATTAAAATATGTACGACCCTCAAATCGTTAACAACCCGTTACTAAAGAACAACCTAGTATCCCGCCGGCAGCTACTGAAATCGAGTGGCGTTGGCTTTGGTATGCTGGGCCTTTCGGCCTTGTTGGCACAGGAGCAGCAATTGGATGCTGCGGTGAAGTCAACGAGCCCTCTTATTCCCAAACAGACGCATCATACACCCCGCGCGAAGCACGTGATCTTCCTGTTTATGAATGGAGGTCCATCTCATGTTGATACTTTTGATCCGAAGCCGGAATTGAAAGTACAGGAAGGTAAAACGGGCAAAGGCGGAAAGTATATGCCGTCTCCGTTTAGCTTCGGTAAGTACGGGGAAGCCGGAATCGACATGAGTGAGCTTTACCCGAATCTGGGTAAAGTCGCAGACGAGTTATGTATCTTGCGCGGCATGCATACAACCACTCCGAATCATGAGCCAGGGTTGCTGATGATGAACAGTGGCAATCAACAGCCCATTCGTCCCTGCCTGGGATCCTGGGTCACATACGGATTGGGAACGGAAAATCAAAATCTGCCAGGGTTCGTGGTCTTGTGTCCGGGTAAGCCAGTTGTCGGACCGGCGTTATGGGGAAATAGTTTCCTGCCTGGGATTTATCAAGGGACTCATATCAACAACTCCAAGGTGGATCCGAAGAATGTGATCGGCCACATCAATAACAAAAATCTGACCCCCGATGCGCAGCGTAGATTGTTAGACCTGCTTCAGCAAAGCAATCGAAAACACCTCGAAAAGCGAACAGCGGATCTGAATTTGGAGGCTAGAATTCAGTCTCTGGAAGTCGCTTACGGGATGCAATTTGAAGCTCAACAGGCATTTGACATTACCCGTGAATCGCAGGAAACACTTGATGCCTATGGTGAGGGACAGTTTGCCAATGGTTGTTTAGTGGCTCGCCGACTGGTGGAGCGTGGAGTACGTATGGTGCAGATCTATTACGGTTCTGGACAACCGTGGGACGCCCATGGGAATATCATGGACCATAAGCGCGATGCAGGTAAGAGTGATCAACCGATCGCAGCCTTGATTCAGGATCTGAAACAGCGTGGTTTGCTGGATGATACGCTGATTATTTGGGGCGGTGAATTTGGACGCACACCGACCGCTCAGGGGAAAACCGGACGGAATCATCACAATACTGGGTTTACTACCTGGTTGTGTGGTGGAGGTGTGAAAGGTGGGTATATCCACGGAGCAACAGATGAATTGGGGGTCAATGCTGTTGAGGGTCGGATGGATGTCCATGACCTGCATGCGACGATTCTCCATTTGCTCGGGATCAATCATGAAGAACTGACCTTCCGCTATAGCGGTCGTGATTTCCGCCTGACCGATGTGTTTGGCAATGTCAATCACGATATCATCGCTAGCTAGCCGTGAGACCAATTCAAGACTGGATAATCGAATACAAAGCGACTTGTCCACTTGTCGATCTGGAAGTTGCTAATTAAATTAAATTCCTCAGTGGTGGCTGTAGCTCAGTTGGTTAGAGCACTGGATTGTGGTTCCAGGGGTCGGGGGTTCGAATCCCCTTAGCCACCCTATTAAAAAAGCACGCTAGTGGAAGCTAGCGTGCTTTTTTATTTGTCAGCAGTATTGAATAACTGTTGGCCTAGTAGGTGACCCAAAGAAAGACTTTGCCAGCTTCGTCGGTCCGAAATTCACTACGGAGACCTCCCTGAGAAAGAGCTCGGTCGATGATCTTTTTATAGAAGGTCTTTCCCGGTGGGATGTTAACCCGTTTTTCCAGACTTAAACCGCGACGTTGAATTTCTCCATAATCCATCAGAATTGGAGTTTTTAACCGACCTGCAATGGCTCCCAGTGTTTTAGAGATTTCAGTCGCTTTGATTTCCACGTCGAGTTCATTAAATAGTTCCGGAGCGGCTTTACCGGGATTAGTTTCCAACGCCCAACCTGTTGGCCAGAATTCCTGATCCTTTTTGTGTTGTGAGATCATTATTTGGACCTCTCCGCCGACCGGCTTCTTGGGATACATAACGAGTCCCACAGACTTAAGGACCATGGCCATTGCCGAGCCACTGGTCAGGCCCTTTAATTCACCGGCATACGGCTGATCGCTAAAAAGAGACTGGCGTGCATTGGTGTCTACTCCGACTCGCACTTTCCACACTTGGGAGATTCCCCGAATCACATCTTTCGTGGCTCGGTCTTTAGTCGAGAGTGTGACTGGCTTGGACAGTTCGTCATAGATCTTCACGATTTGTTCTTTGGTGAGTCCGTATGCGCCTTTCTCGGCGGTCAAATTTTCGACGCCATCGCCACTAAGCTTAGCCAGCCAGTCCTTGGCTCCTTCGAGATCTCCATATCGGATCGAACCATTGGGAAGAATGATCTTAGTTCCTGAAAGAATGCCAGTCACGATATAGAGTTGGTTGTCCCCTTTGCCCACCGGTTTGACTTCCGGCTTGTCGGTCGGCTTAATACTGCGGGCTCGGACATTTTTGAATCCGGCTTTTTGCAGTAGATCGACCCATTTACGTACAACGGCAAAATCCGGCACTCCATCCATCGCTAACTCCAGATCAACCACAGGGGCGGCCTGTAGGGGGGCATTCATGGATGCCTGTAGGCAGAGAAGGGTACACAGCACGAGCAGAGTGGATTTCTTAGGCACGACGATACTTCTTGAAAATCAGATGATTGAGAATAGCGAGCCAGGCGGGCTTGCTGACGAATTCTACTGTGCCCAGAACCTCAAAGACAAGTAAGAATCTCGGATTGTCAGCGTAGTGAACGAGAGGGAGCAGAAGTTTTGATGGGTGTGGGCTAAAATAAGAGCATGATTAGAAGATTGATATCGAAGAACACTCATTCTCTCTGTTTGGTGCTGACCTTGCTGGCTGTGACCAGTAGGGCAGTGATTGCGCAAGACGGTGATACTACCGCCGATCGTCAGTCGACCTTTGCAGAACAACTTGAACAGCTGGCTATTAAGTGTGACGAGTTGGGGCTTGACCATCAGGCAAAGGTAACTCGAGACTGGATTGTGCCCTTGCGAACGGATCAACAGGTGTTCTATCCGTTTCAAAATGTCGATCATGAGCGACCGCCTGCCAATGCCCCTCAGCTTGAGAAATTCTGGTATGACCGCTTCGCTGAGATTCGCGAGCAGGAAGCAGAACGTTTATTTAAGCAGGCATTAGAGACCGCTCATGATCCTCCCGCAGCCTATCGATTGCTGCACCAGGTACTTCATGAAAACCACCGTCACGTCCAAGCTCGTAAAATCCTTGGCTATTCTGACTCGACGGTCGTGCAATTACGCCCTAAGCCGATCCGAGCTAAAAAGACGATGCCATTGACTGGGTGGCAGAGTGGTCAGTACTACACAATTAAGACAGCTCATTTCGAGATTTCCACCAACGCGACTGCGGCGGATGGTGCCAGACTGGCACGGGAATTGGAACAGTTATACTCTGTTTGGCAACAAATGTTTGTCGAATTCTGGTGTGACACCAATGCATTGAAAAAGCGGATCCATGGAGAAAATGCTCCACTATATAATCGCCGCATCCATCAAGTTGTTTTGTTTGCAGAGCAGCGGCAGTATCAGCAATTCTTTCAGCAGCGAGCAATCGTCAATTCGAATTCTACGGGATTCTATTATCCTTCGAGTGGAATAGCCTTTTTGCAGCTGGATCGTCCTCAGTCAAATCCCTGGGTTCACGAAGTGGTTCATCAGTTATTCAGTGAGTTAGGACCGAGTTTAAAGAATGTAGGGGAACAGCAGAATATCTGGGCGATTGAGGGTGTGGCCAACTACATGGAGTCCATGCAGGATTTTGGTCGCTTTGTGACGGTGGGTGGCTTTGAGTCTCAGCGATTACAGTACGCTCGTTATCATTTCTTTGTGAATCAGTTCTATGTTCCAATCGAACAGTTAGTCTTGTTGGATCGCACACAACTGGCACGTCACCCAAATATTGTTCCAATGTATGCCCAGTTCAGTGGCCTCACTCACTTTTTAATGAATGGAGCCGAGGGCAAATACCGGCAGGCAATCTTTGAACTTCTGAAGAAGATCTATACCAAAACAGATACCGAAGGGAGTTTTGGGCAGATAGCTGGAGTTCCGTTATCGCAGATTGAGTCAGAGTATCGAGAGTTTTTGATCGTCTCAGACGAAAATTTGAAATTACTCAGGCCGGGGACTCAGCTAAAGGTCTTTAGCGCTGCCCATGGCAAAGTTACGGATAAGGGACTTGCTTCATTGAAGGATCAGCAGACGCTGACCTGGCTCGATCTAACAGGATGTCCGGTTTCAGATCAAAGCGTCCCAGTGTTTTCGGTCCTTCGAAATTTGGAAGAAGTCACACTGGATTCCACCGATATATCTGACCCTACCGTGGAGGCCCTCGCGGCTCTGCCTAGGCTGGAAACACTTGATTTAGCCCACACCAAGGTAACTGACAAGGCGCTCAGTCTGCTTGCCGGGAAATCGACACTCGAGGTTTTGTACCTAACAGGTACAGGGATTTCTGATCAGGCGGCGGGTGATTTGGAGACAATGGTCAATCTCATCATTCTTGAATTAACTGGGACACGGATGAGCGACTCGATGGTAGACCGAGTAAAATCCAATCTACCGAAACTACAACAATAGCTTCCTTTAACTTGGTGATTTGAGCATGCGTCCCTGGATCTTATCCGAAGCCAACTACGGTTACATCAAAGAAAACCCTTATGAAGTGGCAGTGCTGCCAATGGGAGCCACCGAGCCGCATAATCTTCATTTGCCTTATGGAACTGATCATTACGAGGCAGAAGATATTGGGTCAAGAGTGTGTGAAGCCGCTTTTAATCAGGGCGCGAAAGTCGTTTTATTGCCAACGGTACCGTATGGGACAGAAACCAATATGCGTCATTTCCCGCTGGCGATGAATCTATACCCAACCACGCTCTTTAAAGTGATTGAAGATCTGGTGGAATCTTTGGTGCGTAGCGGAATTAGGAAAGTCGTGATTCTCAATAGCCATGGTGGGAATGAATTCAAACCGTTACTGCGTGAATTGTCTGGGCAGACCGAGGCACATCTATTTTTGACCAACTGGTTCCGCATGCTTGAAGATGTTTATCACGACATTTTTGAACATCAGGAAGACCATGCCGGGGAGATGGAGACTTCCTTGATTTTGGCTTATCGCAACCATCTAGTAGCCAAGAATGAGGACGGGACGTTGATGGCGGATGATGGAGCGACACAACCAACCAGATTTGATGCAGTCAATCAAGGCTGGGTTGGTCTCACGAGGCAATGGGATTTGCTGACCACCAACAGTGGGTCGGGGAATCCGCATCAGGCGTCGGCAGAAAAGGGTGAGAAGATCATGGATGTTTTGGTGGAACGGCTGGGGGGGTTTCTGGTCGAACTGGCCAAGTCACCGCTAGACGAATCGTTTCCGTTTTAAGTCGGGACGGTTAGCGCAAAAAAAAGGCAGGTGCTTGATCACACCTGCCTTTTGTTTTGGTTGACGCTTTTTTAGTTGTCAAAGGCGTCATCAAATTGGACATCTGATGGTGAGATATCCACGTTCTTCGTGAAGGCACAAGCTTCGGTAGCTCCCTGATCTCGCTGCATTCCACAGTCTTCCCATTCAATAGAAAGAGGACCGGTGTAACCGATGTGATTTAGTTCACGAACGATTTCTTCGAAGTTTACCTCTCCTCGGCCGGGACTACGGAAGTCCCATCCACGACGTGGATCACCGAAGTTGAGGTGACTGCAGTTGATGCCTGTGCGTCCGTTAAGCGTGCGGATAGCATCTTTGATGTGCACGTGATAGATGCGGTCAGGAAACGCACGGATGAATTCAACAGGATCAACGCCCTGCCAGATCAGATGACTGGGATCGAAGTTGAAACCAAATTCCTCCCGGTGGTCGACTGCTTCCAATGCCCGTTCGGCCGTGTAGATATCAAAGGCGATTTCTGTTGGATGAACTTCCAGTGCAAACCGTACACCGCATTCACCAAAGACATCGAAGATAGGATTCCAACGTTCTGCGAACAAATCGAATCCAGCCTGAATCATGGATTCGGGTACAGGTGGAAATGAGTACAGCAGGTGCCAGATACTTGAACCGGTAAAACCGTTGACGGTATCCACGCCGAATTTTTGAGCCGCTCGAGCGGTATTCTTCATTTCTTCTATGGCACGTTCATTGACCCCGGCAGGATCGCCGTCGCCCCAGACGTGTTCGGGCAGGATCGCCTGATGGCGTTCATCGATATTATCCAATACGGCTTGTCCGGCTAAGTGAGCACTAATGGCTTTACAGATCAGGCCATGCCGTTCAAGCTGCTCGTGCTTTTCAGCACAATAGTTGTCATTTTCCAACGCTTCTACAACGTTAAAGTGGTCACCCCAGCAGGCAAGCTCAATGCCGTCATAACCAAACTCTTTGGTTTTCTGACACATGGTTTCTGCGGGGAGGTCTGCCCATTGGCCGGTGAAAAGTGTTACCGGACGTGCCATGGTGTACTCCTTAGGTATTATGAATGATTTGATCTATTTGTAGTGCACATAACGTTGTAGTGCACATAACGTGATTGCTATGTTAGTTATTTTGATGGTGTAAACGCAGACTTACAAGTCCCGAATTGCACGTTGGTAAACTGTAGCGATTACCCCAAAAGCGTCTCGAGTTGATCCACTAAGGTAGCAAACTGTTGTAATGCCGTATCCACCGGTTCAGGTTGTTCCATGTCGACGCCGGCATCCCGGAGAAGATCCAACGGGTCTTTACTGCATCCACCTTGCAGGAAGGCGAGGTAGTCAGATAATTCTTGCTGCCCTCCGTTGAGTACTCTTTTACTTAACGCAATAGCTGCAGATAGTCCGGTGGCATATTTGTAGACGTAGAAGGCCCGGTAAAAATGAGGAATGCGGAAACACTCCAAGGACAGGCAGTCATCGACTACGAAGTCAGGACCCAAGTAATCCTTGAGTAGCTGACCGTAAACGTCCCGGAAAGATTGCACCGTGAGTGGCTGCCCTTGTTCCGCCATTTCATGAGTGATCTTCTCAAATTCGGCGAACATGGTTTGCCGGATGATTGTGCCACGAATGGCATCGATATCTCGGTTGATAAGGTAGGCCCGTTCACGATCATCCTGTGCATGTTCCATCATGTAGCTACTCAGCAACTGTTCATTGAACGTACTGGCTACTTCGGCAACAAAGATCGTGTAGTTGTAATACTCGAAGCTCTGTGTTTTAGAGCTGTAGTACGAGTGCATAGAGTGACCAGCTTCATGGGTGAGCGTAAAGACGTCGTTGAGCACTTCGGGTTTGTAATTCATCAGAATGTAGGGATCGCCAATATAGCTGCCCGCACTAAACGCACCGCTTTGTTTGCCGGCGTTGGGATAGCGATCACACCAACGTCCTCGCAGACCAGCTTCAAGAATCTCACAGTATTCGCTTCCCAGCGGTGTTAAAGATTCCATGACCAGATCGGTCGCTTGATCCCAGGTGCGATTCACCTGCAGGTCACTGATGATCGGAACATAGGTGTCGTAGTGATGGATTTCATCGATATCCATCAGGCGACGACGGAGTTCGTAGTATTTATAGAGTGGTTCAAAATTATTACGAACCGATGCGATCAAATTGTCATAGACACTCTTCGGTACATTGTCCGGGAAGAGTGCCCCGGCTAGAGCACTGTCGTGTTGACGTGCCCGAGCGTAGTAAACATCTTTTTGAATCGAGCCGCCGAGTGTTGCTGCGAGCGTGTTTTCATGAGCTTGAAACTGATCGTAGTACTGATGAAATGCGGTCTTGCGAACGTTACGATCGGGCGAAATAAGAAATTGACTAAACGTGGCGTTGCCAAGCTCCACCAACTCTCCCTTGTCGTTCTCAACCTCACCAAATTTCAGATCAGCGTCATGGAGTTGGCGGAAAGTCTTTGAGGAAGCCTGAGCCATTTCTGCCTGCATAGCAAGCAACTGCTCTTCCTTTTCTCCCAGAGTATGAGGCCGGTAACGCAAAATGCGTTGAAGCTTCAGTTGATAGTGCTGTAGACATTCCGTATCCAGAAAGGCATCCATCGATGCGGAGTCGATTGCCAAAAGCTCAGGGCGAATCCAGCTGCCTGCCTGTGCGGCGCGAGCCCCAAGGTTTTGCATACGGGCTTCCAAAGCCTGACTGTCACTATTGGCCTGATCTTCTGTGAGGCGTAGGAATGCATAGTAGCCCAGACGCTCTAGCAGTAAATCCATTTCACTATCGAAAGCCAGTAGTTCGGCAAGAGTTTCTGCACTCTCCCCGAGCCGCCCTTGAAATGCTGCATAAGCCTCGAGCTTTTCTTCAGCCAGAGTATAATCCGTTTCCCAGTCTTGGGTCGTTGCATACAGGCTCGAAAGGTCCCAGGTATCCGTTTCGTTGACGGACTTGCGAGGAGGTAGTGTTTTAACGGTAGCTTCGCTCATAACGTTCGTTAACCCTAAATGGTGTGTGAATGAACTGTATCTTGCCGACGCTTGTTACCAACGCCAGACGCCAGCGCCCCAGGCCAACCCAGCCCCGAATCCACTGATGAGGATATTTTTCCCCGGCTGAATCCTTCCCTCTTGCTGAGCTTCTGCCAGTGCAAGAGGGATACTAGCCGCAGATGTATTTCCGTATTTATCTAAATTAACAAAGACCTGCCCGGAGTTAAGTCCGAGATCGGAAGCGGCTGCATCGATGATTCGAATGTTCGCCTGGTGGAAAAGTGTGAGGTCGATATCAGTTGCAGATAGATTGGCCGCCTTGAGCACTTGGTTCACGGAATCGGAGAGCGTTCGTATGGCCCATTTAAAGACACTTCGTCCGTCCATTTGCAGGTATTGGAGGTTCTGCTGCAGTGTTTCAGGGGTGGCCGGGCAACGTGTGCCTCCGGCTGGTTGCTCGAGCAGTTCGGCACCATGGCCATCGGCTCCCAATGTATAGGAAACAAAGCCCTGTTGATCGGAGCCGGGACCAATGACGACGGCACCTGCGCCATCTCCAAATAACGGAAACGTCTTCTTATCCGCAGGGTTGACCGTGCGGCTCATCAGGTCGGCGCCGATGATCAGGACTCGCTTGTAAGTCCCCGTCTTAATGAATTGCATGCCTGTCACTAAAGCGTACATGAACCCAGAACACGCTGCACCTAAGTCCATGGCTGGTGCGTTGGAACCAAGCATCCGCTGGACATGACAGGCGGTCGATGGTGTTGGTTGGTCGGGCGTTATGGTTGCCAACAGAATTAGATCGATTTCACTGGCGTCGATGCCGCCCTGATCAAGGCACCGCCGTGCGGCTTCGTAGGCGACATCGCTACAGGCCTGTTCTTCCGAGGCTCGACAGCGGGACTTAATTCCAGTCCGTTGAATGATCCAGTCCGCGTCATACCCCAGAGCTGCCAATGATTCGTTGTGTATGACGTTTTCAGGCGCGTAACAGCCGGAAGCCAAAATCTGTACACCCATCATTTCATTTACCTGACGGCTTTGGGAGGCCACGACTATACGGTCTGGGCTACCGGATTCAGGATTAGATTGATTAGAGGAGTTACTCATACAGATCGATAGAAATTAAGATTTGGCTATACAGTACGTAATAGGTGCGTCGGGGGAGGGAGCGTCCTGGTTGAGCTGAACTAAACCAGACGATCGGCGACGTCGACCCAGGCAGCACTTTCATTGGATTCAAGTACAGCGTCAGCGATGATCTGAGCATTTAGTCCATGATCAAAGCTTGGCATGGCATCCCGTCCTTCGGTGATGGCAGAGCAGAATTCCCAGACCAGATCGTAACGAAAGACGTCAGCAGGTTTGCCTTCGTGTGGATCACGTGGACTGTCGGCAGGCTTGAGAAATTCCTCAGGCACATCAACCGGGGCAACGTCTTCTCCGGTTTTTCCGAGCCAGATTTTATTAGGTTCGTGCAGACGGTAACGGACAGTTGCTTCGGAACCATTGATTTCAGCCAGCTCATGACCAAAGCCATTGAAGCCATATCCTTTGGCAACAGTTGTCCCTTCCCAGACGCCAACGCCTCCATTTTCGAATACGCCGATCAGTGCCGACCAGTCATCCACGTCGGATGGCGGGCAGGACTCTCCATCGGTGGTAACATCCCGAGGACAAAATTGTGCAACGCCACCGCAGAGCTTATCAATTTTCCCCATTAAGTCCATTGCAAAGTCGATGCGGTGAATGGTCATATCAAATAGGTCGCCAGCACCGGCTGTCTTTTTGTACTGTCGCCATCCCCAACTGGTCTCTGGCCAGTCTAAGAACCGCTGGCTTCGGAAGTGGCGAGGCTGACCAATCGCTCCGGATTGCACGAGATGCCGAATATATCGCATGGAGGGAGCAAAACGGTAGGTAAAAGCTGTCATATGAACAACGCCAGCTTCCACAGCCGCATCGCGCATTTCGCGAACCTGCTGAGCATTCAGGGCAAGAGGTTTTTCGCACATGATGTGCTTGCCACCCTTGGCAGCTGCAATGGCCTGTTCGTGGTGAGTAAAGTTCGGCGTAGCGATGATCACTGCGTCGATATCAGGGTCGTCACAAATCTGCTGAAAGTCGGTGGTGACTTTGTCGATGCCCCAGTCGCTTTTGCGCTGCTCAAGCAAGGTTTCACTCATATCGCAGGCCGCGACGAGTTCGGCGCGAGGGTCGATATTGATGCCCGGCACATGGTGATAATCACTTACAGCACCGGCTCCAATAATAGCGATGCGAATTGGGTGGGAATTCGACGGCATAACAACAATTCTCGTTCAATAGGTAGTAGGAATTTCAGCAAAGATGAGGACGTTATTTCAGCATGAAGGCTATTGCCTGCTTATGGCTGCTTAAGCCTGTATTTGTCCAGGCGTAATAAGCAGTTTAATGCGTCGCCAACATCATCAAAACACCCTTGAGGGTAGTATTTGAAGGCTCAGCAGTAATTAATTTGAAACACACCCCCCGAAATAGGGTGTTTGACTTGAAGGGGTGGAATTAGATTGAGTTCTTTAACCGAGTGCGATTGTGATCGCTTGTGAGGAAGACAGCAGGTCACTCGTCCTATTAAGCTGCTAAAACTTAAAATCATATATATGTGCATTCTTGCCATTCAATATAAGTCGGTGCCGGAGGCGCCCATTTTGGTTGCTGCCAACCGAGATGAATTTTATGATCGCCCCAGCACGACACCTTCGATTCAATCAGGAAAACCGCGCATTTTAAGCGGAGTCGATCAGCAAGCGGGGGGAACCTGGTTGGGCGTTAACCAGCATGGGTTATTTGTCGCGGCATGCAATCGCCGCAAGTTGATCCCGCCAGTGGTTCCTCGTTCTCGCGGCGTGCTTTGTCGTGAATTACTTCGTAGTACGAGTGCTCAGGAAGCCGTGGGCTTGGCCATGGATGAGCTGTTGACCAAACGCTACGAAGGGGTGAATTACGTCATTGCTGACGGTGAAACAGGTTGGGCTGTGCATGGAACAGACGAACCGGAAGTGGTGCCACTCAAAGAGGGGCTCAATGTCATCGGCAATCGCAATCTGAATGACCCACGGGATGAACGCTGTCAATTGGCGAGTCGTCTGCTGACTCTGCAGACGCTTGATTCGTCGGTGAAATTCTTAGCCGTTGCTAGTAAAGTATTCGCGCGTAGCCCGGTTTCGCCGCTGCGACCAAGTATGGTACTTCGAAGTAATGACCGTGGTACGGTGAGTTCCAGCTTACTGTCATTGGGGCTTAAGCCCCGTGATGCGATTTATCAATTCGCTGCTGGAGCTCCGGATGAAGCTTGCTTCGAGGACTATTCACCGATGTTGCGTGATATTCTCAGCCGTGGATTACGTGAAGCTCGGGCTAAAGCCAACGCCTCGTAAGACGCATTCAGGTGATTCTGATTTAGTCTGCTACCCGCTGTGGCGCGCACGCATTACACTGTAGGAAAGGTACAGTAAGTAAATGTTCGCCTAATGCACGGAGGTTGTCAGGTTATGTATTCCAAAGAAGCGTTGAAGGAAGTCGTCCGCGAAAAGGCCCTCGAGTTCGGAGACTTCACACTGGCCTCGGGTAAAAAAGCCAGCTTCTATCTCGATTGCCGTAAAGTCACTCTCGACTCGCATGGCACTCGGCTCGTCGCTCAGGGAATTCTGGAACTCATCGGCGACGAATTACCGGATGCGGTTGGTGGTATGGCCATCGGCGCGGATCCCATTACGGCCGCGATTCTTACAGAGGCCGACAATCAGGGAAAATCACTGCGGGGTTTTATCGTCCGTAAAGAGGCCAAAGAGCATGGTAAGGGAAATCAGGTAGAAGGTCCGGTGGGAGCGGGTGACCGGGTCATTATCGTCGAAGACGTTGTTACCACCGGCGGTAGCAGTCTCAAGGCGATCGAGCATGTCGAAGCGGCCGGCCTCAAGGTCGAAAAGGTCATTGCAATCATTGATCGTCTCTCAGGTGGCCGCGAAGCTTTTGCTGCCAAAGGCTATGAACTGCATACCTTGCTGACGATCGAAGACTTTGACATTTAACCATTTAGCCAGTTGGCCAACTAGTTAAATCGTTAAATCTAAAAACTCCTCTTTCCTCACAATCGGGTTTTGGCTTAGTATTCCGAGTGAATGTATGTGAAGACGTAGATTTTGCCATTGCTGTACTGGATTAGTTTCGTCGGAATTCCGTCGGGCTAGAACAGTAACTCCAGAGACAATAGGAACCCCATGATTCCGATCACGGCCAGAGCCAACCACCACAAAGGACGGCCTTGCCAGGGATTATACGCCGCTGCAGATGGTGTGATAAACATACCACAATGAGGACATAGGTCCGCGAATTCGTAGACTTCTTCACCGCATTCAGGACACGACAGCATGTCCGTTGGATCGTCATCCCAAATATCGGGTTCTGACCATTCCTCGACATAGTAGTCATCGATTTCATCGTCGTAAGACATGGCGGTGGGGACTAGCTGTAATAAAAACAACAGATTATTAATCGGCTTGGGAAAGCCAAACTTATATTTATTCTAACGAAGTCTGTATTTCGTCAGGGAGGACGAAAATGCAAAGGGTAAAAACACTATTCATCTTTACCTTCATGGTAGTCATTTTATACGGCGCTTATCACGTGTTGTATCGGGAAGCATCCCCTCCACCTCAGGAAGTGATTGACGCAGTGGCTGAAGGTGGAGCCGGACCTCTCGAGCTCGACCTGGGAACTGAAGTTTCAGCAGAACAGTTATTGGCCGATTTAAACAATGATTCTCCGCTAGTGGAAGAAGCTTCCGTAGCGACTGCAGCTGACGATGGGACGTTTGAATCTCCTGCAGCAGGACAGCTCGAACTTGAAGTTGCTTCCAATTCAGAATTACCCATGGAATCGGCTGTCGAGACGCCTCTGAATGAAGAGCCCGTGGAAGTAGCGGAAAACGTTGCCCCTTCAATCTCCCCAGAACCTGTCACGCAAGAAGACGCGACATCGACAGACGATCCTCAGTTTGTGCTGGAACCTAATATTTCGACGGAGGATTTCCCCTTGGTCGATTCCAGCGGAGGCGATTTCCAACCCGCCGACGCATCTACTGGTGCTGGTACAGATGACACGTTTCCTGCGGCTGCAGGTAGCGAAGACGCTTTTCCGCTGGCGGGCACTGACACGAACGACAGTGGCTTTGATCCTGACAATAATGCTGATAACAGCCAACTGGAAGCTCCGGTGTTTAATGATGGCAATGTCTCTCCGGCGAATAACGTTGCTGAACAAAACCCTGCTCCTGCCTCATCGGCCTTTGCGACTGCTTGGGCTGCCGCTCAGCAGCAAGTCGAGACGGGCCATCTTCGTGAAGCCTTGCAGGCCTTATCGGTTTACTACGGTAGTCAGGAACTAAGTGGTCAACAGCACAAGCAACTGGTTCCGGTGTTGGATTATCTGGCAGGGGAAGTGATTTACTCACGAAAACATTACCTCTTTGAAGCCTATACGGTTGGGCCGAATGACTCGTTGGCATCGATTGCATTCCAATTACGAGTTCCCAAACAGCTCTTGGCTAACATCAATGGCATCCAGGATACCACAACTTTGCAAGCCGGTGACGAATTGAAAATTGTCCAAGGGCCGTTCCGAGGTGAAATTAGTGTCACAAATAAAGAACTGACATTGTTCACTGGAAATCTGTATGCAGGACGTTTTCAAGTGGAATTGGGTAACGAGTTCAATTCGCAACCTCGCCAGTATTCCATTTTGGATAAACAGGAAGATCGCAGCTATTACGCTGCCGACGGTTCGATTATTCAGGGTGGGGCGTTAAATAATCCGTACGGAAAATACTGGATGGATCTGGGTGGAAGCCTCAGTATTCATACTCAGCCACAGGATCCGGCAACACGCCAATCCGGACTGGGAAGCGTCAAACTAAATCCAGTGGATGCTCGGGATGTCTATCATATCCTTAGCGCAGGAAGCCAAGTGCTAGTTCGGTAATCACGCGGCGTGTTAGCCAGTCCAGGATCAGCGGCGCCGAATTTAAGAGGAGCAGGGCAATAACCGATTTAGGGTTATTGGTCGCTCTGCCTAAGTTTCGCTCGGATTATCTCCAGGCGTCGGAGTAATTCAGATTCGAATCCTCGGTCTACCGGATTGTAGTAGTTTTTCTCGACTCCCAAATAGTCGAAAGCTGCCACGCCGTCTTCGTGATTGTGAGCGTACTTGTAGCCCTCCCCATGCCCGAATTGTTTGGCGCCGGAGTAGTGCTTATCCCGCAGAGCTCGGGGGACAGGGATGGTGCGGCCGGATCGCACATCACTTCGAGCTTCATTGATGGCGATGGTGGAAGCATTGGATTTAGGAGCACACGCTAGATACGCTACTGTTTGGCAAAGCGTGAGCTGGCATTCGGGAAGTCCAATGTATTCACATGCTTGCATGCATGCCACCGCCACACTCAAGGCATGAGGATCAGCATTGCCAATGTCTTCACTTGCTAGGATCACTAGGCGACGACAGATGAAGCGAATGTCCTCGCCTCCTTCAAGCATTCGTGCCAACCAGTAAATCCCAGCATCCACATCACTTCCCCGGATACTTTTAATCAATGCACTGGCGACGTCATAGTGTTCATCGCCGCCGGCATCGTATTGCATGGCTTTACGTTGAATCGACTCTTCCGCCAAATGGCGATTAAACTCAAGTGGAAATGACTGACTCGACAGTACTCCAATCTCGAGAATGGAAAGAGCTCGACGAGCGTCGCCATCGGAGACCTCTGCAATAAAAGCCCTGGCTTCGTCTGTAAGCGTTACATCGTAGCGCCCGAGTCCTTTGAATTGGTCATGCAGGGCTCTGTCGAGTAACTGTTCAATATCTTCAACCGATAGCGGTTCAAACTGAAAAATCGTACTGCGGCTGGTAAGAGCATTGTTGACGGCGAAAAAGGGGTTCGAGGTAGTCGCTCCCACTAGCGTGATGACACCATTTTCAACGTCTGGCAGGAGTGCATCCTGTTGTGCTTTATTGAAGCGATGGATTTCGTCAATAAACAGAAGTGTCCGGTCACCGCCTCCCCGCAATTCGTTTTGAGCGGCTTCTAAAACTTCACGTAGATCTTTGACTCCGCTGGTAACAGCACTAAGTTGCCTGAATGTGCTTTTCGTTTCTGTTGCAAGCAACTGAGCGAGAGTGGTTTTTCCACATCCCGGAGGGCCGTAGAAAATCACAGAGCCCAGACGATCTGCCTGCAGTAAGCGTCGCAGTAGTTTTCCTTCCCCGAGAAAATGCTGCTGACCTGCGAATTCAGTTAGATTCGTGGGACGCATACGGGCAGCCAATGGCTGGGCTCGCTCTAAATTCGATTGTTCAGACGCTTCAAATAGTGAATCCACAGGTACCTACGATGTTTAGAAACGGATAACGGGAAAACTAAGTAATCTTTGCAGAAAATTGTACGGATTTACGCCGTTCTTGCCACTAATACAGTAGAGCCTTTTGGAAATGGATGTTTGAAGGGCAAACCGATAATTTAGGTAAATTAGAAAGTCAGGCACAGCGATGCGATTAACATTACGGACGATGTTGGCCTATCTGGATAACATTCTGGAACAGGAAGATGCCGAAGCACTGGGTGCGAAAATTAGCGAAAGCGAATTTGCCAGTGACTTAGTGTATCGTACGCTGAGTTCCACTCGTAAAGCCAATCTCAACGCTCCGGCGTTGGATGGAACAGGAATTGGAGCGGATCCAAATACTGTTGCCGAGTATCTCGACAATACTTTGCCGGAAGAACGTATTCCCGGCTTTGAAAAAGTATGTCTCGAGTCGGATATGTATCTGAGCGAAGTTGCCTGTTGCCATAGTGTGTTATCCATTTGCATGGATGAGGCTGTTACCATCGAAAACAATATGAGGGATAGAGTTCTGGGTCTGGTGCAGGACTCCATTACAAAAACGGAAGAACTCGAAACTCAGAAATCAATCCGTTCGACAGGCCTGGAAAATTTAATTCAACCGAAACCTGCAGGTGCGCCAGATTACATTCGTACGAAAGCACATCCACTGTGGCGTGCGACGGTGACGCTTACTTTCGTTTGCTTGATGGCAATTATTGTCCTGCGTGCCGTTGGGCCATTCGACGCCAGTCATCCCTGGATTGGGACGCTCGTGAGCGGCAGTGCTGAGCAGGGGCAATCGGAGGCGATCGTGGATCCGGTCGAGCAGGAGAGTGTTGATGCGGCGGACCAATCGCAAAACCAGTCCGTTCAACCATTTCAAACTGTCGCTGCGTCTGAGAACGTGAATGTCGTTGGCACCGAGTTAGCTGAGGTGGACGTAGTAACGTCAACGCCGGTTCCCAGCCCGCTGATAGATGGCTCGGCTTATGCTGAATACCTGTCTGACAGTCACCCTGTCATGCAGGTAGCAGGTGATTCATTCCAGCGATTAGTGACAGGCGATCAGTTGGGTATTGGGGAAACACTTTTTAGCTTTCAGGAATTCAGACCTGAATTTTTGTTAATGGACGGAAGTAAGCTGTCGCTGTCTGATGCTACTCGATTCTCGACCTATGTGGTTCATGAGCAGATGCTTGGTATTCAGATGGAGTACGGAAAACTGGTTCTTAAAAGTGGTGATACGCCAGCCTACCAATTTCGATTGCAGGCTGGAGATATTGAGTTAGACCTGAGGTTGGATGGCCCTCGCGCAATTGCCGCATTGGAATGCGTTCCTTATCGAGACGCAGTTGGCGCAGTTGGCCGCATGGTTAGATTGGTCTTCAACCAGAATGTAACGGTTAGCGGTTTGGAAGAACTCAATCAGAACGCGGCAGCATCGGATTTGTCCCCTGAGAAGGTGACGGCCTATACCGTCTATGCAGGGAATACCGAGGTGACCAAACTTGATGCTCTGCCTACATGGGGCAGCGCATCCAATACCGACTCAATTATGCAGGAAGCCAGGCAGGCCTATATTCAGGAGTTGGCAGGCAGCGATAATTTGGTGACGCAACTACAGCAACTCTACGAAGGGCATCGATTGATCAACGTACGCCGGCTGGCGGCCTACAGCTTGCTGGAACTTGGTGATGCCAGTGCCTTTGTAGGTTTATTGGATGACGGTGACTATCGGGCACTTTGGGATGACGACATTCGGCTCATGAAGTCCTTTATCCATCGTGAGCCTGTGAATCAGCAACAAATTGAAACTGCTTTGCAGGACTACTCAAGTGATAATGTAGGCCAGTTGATTTCATTTCTCGGACAGTTTAGCGATGATCAGCTTTTAAATGGAGTAGCAAACGACATGATCGGTCATTTGGATTCACAGATTACGGTTGAGCGAGTTATTGCCTTCAATTGTCTGCAACAAATCACCGGGAAAACCCTACTATATAAGCCGGAAGTTAGTCCACAACGACAGACATTGCCGATCCGCCAGTGGCGTGAGTTGTTATCAGAAAACAGAGTCACCAATCATACGGAGTCATTGGTAAGTACTTTAATACCCAAGTAGTTACCGTTGACTTTTCATCAATTCGTATGCCATTGGCACTGTTTGAGTCTATAAAAACAGTGATTCGCTAGCATCTTCTCCAAATACCAAGAGTCCTAAATAGACTTGGTACTGGGTATTAGCGTTGAATGTGTATGAATTACGGCCAGTGGCACGGAGTTTAAGCGGAATCCCAAAAAGGGGGGAAATCCAACCCTTTCCTCCGCTAGTGTATGGGGGTAAACTACATTGGTCGAACTGTCAGAGTTTTGACAACCGGTGATTTCCGAATCAACGGTCCGTTCTCTGGTGATTTGGCCAAAATTGCACAACCTAGAAGCAATGCCGAACGGCTTAGGTCCTGTCTCAGGACTGAGGGCCAAAAGCCACGACGGCTTTTTCTTCTCCGACTGGTACACCTAATTGGTTACTCTATTCAAAAGGAGGGTGAGCATGCTAATTGGTATCTCTGCAAGACACGGTCATATTGGTCACCGCACGCAAGAGCGGATTCAAGGAAAGATCGGTAAACTACTTCGATTTTATAACCGTTTGACGTCTATCGAAGTGACGGTCGATTTAGAGCATCGAGAGAGTCCTGTTGCTGAAATCCGGGCTACTCTTGAACGCCACGACGATTTTGTAGCGACCTATACGGCACCAAGTATAGTTGCTGCCGTCATGGGCGCTGAACGGAAATTGGAACAGCAAATAAGACGTTACAAGGACAAGAAAAAACACAAACATCGTTCGCCTCATGGCAAGCGATCGGCGGTGCACGATTTTAGACCTGAGGTGAACTAACCGATTCGATCTTCCCGGAAAGTGGGTGGGTCAGAATGTAGGATAGCAAACCAACATTGAATGACCGTTTGTGCCAGAGATAACAAAGGCTTAATGCACTCCGGGGAACTCCTTTCGAGGAGTCAACCGACCAGAAGTGTGTTCAGACGTCATTCATCATCAATGCGGCTTCATTTTCTATTTGTTACGAAATGAGGCTACAGCATCGTGCTCGTTTTGACGACTCAAGGTGCCACAGTAAGTAGGTTGTGAGACCATCGTGGCCACTAGTCTCTTGAGTGTTTGCATTATTCCTGCCTGGCAAATCTGTAGGTTTCAGGTTTGATCGATTCGGTCAGATTATCTAAGGAATCAATCGCAATGAAATTTGCAGACTTCATGTGTGAATCCGCTATTTGCGTGGATATAAAGGCCACCGACAAAGTCGGTGTCATTCAGGAACTTGTCGGTTCTTTGGTTTCAGCAGGTCAGGTCAAAGAAGAAGACCATGACTCGATTGTGGAAGCAATCATGAAACGTGAAGAATTGGGGAGTACTGGCATCGGGCGCGGAGTAGCAGTGCCTCACACGAAACACTCAAGCGTGGAAAGCTTGATTGGAACCGTTGGCGTAAGTGCTGAAGGTGTTGAATTTGACAGCTTAGACGGAGAGCCAGTCCAGTTGCTGTTTTTACTGGTATCGCATCCTGATCGCCCTGGTGATCACCTGCGAGCACTGGAGAATATCTCTCGTCAACTAAGAGACGACACCTTTGCCGTTTCCTCAAACAGAGCAAGACGGCACAGGATATCGCTCAGCTGTTGGAAGAAGCAGACAATAACCAGTTTGCTTCCTAGCTGTTGACCCGATTGCTCCCTTAGCATTCGTTAGGTCGTACTTGAATATGATCTACGCGGAATAAGGCTCTCTAGATCGTCAGGGTGCCACGATTGTGGAATACCCGAATCGATAGAGCAATCTAGGTGGAACAGCCATAACAAAGAGAGAATAATCAAAACTTCAACTAGGACATCAGGAATTTAGAGTCGTTGAATATGTCAGCTGACATCCAGTCAAACTCGGTCATTATAACCAATGAGGAGGGCTTACACGCCCGGCCGGCGAGTCTGTTTGCGCACTTGGCAAATCAATTTCATTCTCAGATTTCGGTTACCCGTGGTGAAGAATCAGTGGATGGAAAAAGCATCCTTTCGATTCTCACGCTAGGGGCAACACAAGGTGTCCAGTTAATTATCCGGGCAGAAGGGTTGGATGCTGATCAGGCTGTGCAACAGCTTAGTCAGTTGGTTGAATCAGGATTTGATGTATAGATATCGAGAAGAGATTGTCGGACTGTATATTCAGTGCTCCGGCTCCCTTTCCTGATTCGTCGAAAATGCCAATCAAACCTCTGCCGTTAAGCCGTCGATGGATCGTACTGGCTTAATAGGACTAAACGTACATTTTCGCTGTACTCGCCTTTGCGAGTTTACAGTCACCAGCGTCCGGTCGCCGAATTGCGTCCCGGAAAGAACGCTCCGGCGGGAAGGTAAAGCCTTCAGCCGACAAGGCGTTGGTAAAAGGCATGTAATGCAGTTACTCGAGGGTATCGCAGTTTCTCCAGGCGTAGCCATTGGAGAAGTTGTGGTCATTGATAACGAGGGATTTCGGATTCCCACGCGCTTCGTCACTCGCGATGCCGTGGACGAAGAAGTGCTGCGCATGCAACATGCTTTCGATAGTGTGGCCGCAGAAATCTCACGTAATCACGAACGAATATCTGATCAGCTAGGCGTTCAATACGGCGCCATCTTTGCTGCTCACCTGCAAATGCTCAAAGATCCCACGTTGGTCAATGAAGTGACCGGTATGATTTCCGAACAGCATCACTCTGCGGAATACGCTGTTTCTAAAACACTGCGACGTTATGCAAAAATCTTCCAGGAGTTGGATGATCATTACATGGCCGAGCGAGCTCATGACTTTTTCGATTTGGAAAAGAATCTGCTGGGTAAACTGTTGGGGCGAAGACGAGAGTCATTGAGTAAAATCTCAACGCCGGCAATTGTGTTGGCTCATAATTTGACACCCAGTGAAACAGCGAAACTGGATCCCCGGTTTGTACTGGGTTTTGCAACTGAAGTCGGAGGTCCCAGTTCACATACGGCGATTGTCGCTAAAGGTCTGGAAATCCCGGCGGTAGTTGGAACTGGTCATTTTCTCACAGATGTATCCGGTGGAGATGTCGTGATCGTTGATGGCGATCATGGTCAGGTTATCCTCAATCCAGATGACAAAACTCTTCACCGTTATCAGGAAGAGTTGGAGCATCATCGAAGTTTAGCAGCTGAGCTTTCCGTTCTAAGAGACTTACCGGCAGAAACCATCGACGGCACGCGAATTCAGTTAGGTGCAAATATTGAATTTCCGCACGAAGTGAACGCATGTCGTGAACGTGGTGCTGACGGAATTGGGCTCTATCGTACTGAGTTTCTTTACTTGGGTACGGATGAAGAGCCAACTGAAGAGGATCATTACCGTGCCTATGCTCATGTGATTCAATCCATGGGTGATCGACAGGTGGTGTTCCGGACATTGGACCTGGGGGCTGACAAACTTGGTCAGTTACCACGTCACGAAGAAGAGAATAATCCGTTCTTAGGTGTCCGTAGTATCCGATTGTCCTTGCGAAATCTTGATTTATTTCGAGTGCAATTGAGAGCCTTAACTCGAGCTAGCGCTTTAGGGCCAGTGCGAGTCATGTTCCCAATGATCTCGACGTTACAGGAACTTCGTCAGGCAAAGATGCTGCTGATCGACACAATGGAAGACTTGGTCGAGGACGGATACGAGCTCAAGGAGAAGCTCGAAATTGGAATCATGGTGGAGGTGCCATCCGCTGTACTAATGCTTGATAAGTTCCTCAAAGAAGTGGACTTCATAAGCATCGGTACGAATGACCTCATTCAATACTGTTTGGCCGTGGATCGTAGCAACAAAGATGTAGCAAACCTATATCGTGCCAGCGATCCTGCTGTACTGCGACTGATCGAAACTACAATTCGCCAGTCGAATGAAGCCGGTGTGCCCGTTAATTTGTGTGGAGAAATGAGTACTTCACCGAAATATGTGCCACTGCTGCTGGGACTTGGCTTACGCTCGATGAGTGTTCCGCCTAGCTCAGTACCTGAAATCAAACAGGTATGTCGAAGTGTCAGTATTGAACAATGCGAAGCAATTGCTCAGCGAGTAATGGAGCTGGAAAGCGCATTGGAAGTGGATGCCTATCTCACCGATCAACTAAGGCAAATTTTCCCGGAGCTTGCTATTTAAGTGACTCTCTGCGGGGAATGATCTTGCCTACAAATCAATGAAAGAATATCGATGAAAAAAGAGATGGTAATTAACGTAGCTCAGCCCGAAGAATGTCGGGTCGCGGTCATTGAAGATGGCCAGTTAGAAGAGCTGCATGTCGAGCGTGCCAGCCAGGACAATTATGTAGGCAATATCTACAAAGGCAAGGTTGTTAATCTCGAGCCCGGGATTCAGGCAGCTTTTGTGGACTTTGGCGTTGGCCGAAACGGTTTTCTACATATCAGTGATGTGGAACCACAGTATTACCGTCAGGGTGGATATGACCCCGATGTACCTGTGGAAGAACAGAACAAAGAATTAGCTGCACAACGTCGCCCTCATCGTGGTCGTGGTAAAAAACGTCACTGGAATGGTGGACGCCCCCGGGTGAAACCTCCGATTCAGGAGATCTTCAAAAAGGGAGACGAAGTCGTTGTGCAGGTGATTAAAGAGGGAATTGGTACCAAAGGTCCAACGCTCTCGACTTACCTTAGTATTCCGGGCCGGTATCTCGTACTGATGCCGTCACTTGGACGGATCGGCGTCTCACGAAAGATTGAAGATGATAAAGCGCGCCGTGTGCTGAGAGATATCCTTGTGGAAATAGATCCTCCGGAAGGTCTCGGATTCATTGTCCGTACGGCTGGTATGGGGCGGACGAAAAAAGAACTTTCCCGAGATATGGCCTATTTGATCCGACTCTGGAAAGCGATCGTCCGTCGGTTGAAGAAAACCAAAGCACCGACTGACATCTACGAAGAAAATGACATCATCATCCGAACGATTCGGGACACCGTCGGTGGAGATGTGGATGCCATTTATATTGACGAGGAAGATGCGTTTAAACGAGCCAAAGATTTCCTCGAAATGGTCATGCCGAAATTTGCTGACCGACTTCAGTATTACGACAAGACGCAGCCAATTTTTCACAAGTATAAATTGGAAGATGAAATCGCAAGGATTTATAAGCGTGAAGTGCCCTTGAAAGAAGGCGGTTCGATCGTGATTGACCCCACCGAAGCGTTGGTGGCTATCGACGTCAACAGCGGGAATTTCCGTAAGACGGATGCAGATGCTGAAGAAACCGCTTATCAGATGAATTTACAGGCCGCTAAAGAAATCGCTCGCCAATTGCGGCTTCGTGACCTAGGCGGTGTAATTGTCAATGACTTCATTGATATGCGTAGAGAAAAGCATCGTCGTGGTGTTGAAAGAGCCTTACGTGATGCGATGGCGCGAGACCGAGCTCGTACAAAAATACTGCGTACCAGCCCGTTTGGCCTAATCGAAATGACGCGTCAACGAATTCGGCCAAGTCTGAAACGAAGCGTTTACGACGACTGTCCCTGCTGTGGTGGCCGTGGATTGGTCAAGACAGCTGAAAGTATAGCGATCGAGGTTGTACGCAAACTTATGTTGGCTACCCGGAAAAAACAGATTGCGAAAGTATCGGTACGAGTCCATGAGAGTGTGGCTGCGTATCTGAATAATAAGAAACGTGATCAGATCAAAAAGCTTGAGGAAGAAGGCGGCATGGTCGTTAAAGTCCTCAGCAATGAAGGACTATATCCGGAACACCTGGAAATGGACTACAGAAACTCGGATGGAAAGACCGTTCGAGTCTGATTTTCTTGGCGTTTGGAGAGAAAAGGCCCAGGTTTCCGGTGATTGACTGGCGGATTTTTCTAGGCTCTTTCCAGCTTCGCCAAGTTCTTGGAAACTTGAACGGTTTCCAAAGTTAGCCCCTCGACGAAGTCTCGATTTTGAGATATTTTTAATAGTTCCCAAGTAACTCTAATTCCTCGCCTATAGAAGGTGAGCCTTTACATGGCGAGTTAGAATTGATGGGAAAGTCACAGTAAATACTAAAGCCGAAGCTTTATTATTTCGAACAATAACAACTGTTAACCGTTTTTCTAAAACAGATAAATACCATGTACGCAATCATTGCCGACGGTGGACGTCAATACAAAGTTGAAGAAGGTCAGGAACTGGATATCGATCTGCGAGACGCAGCATCCGGAGACGAAATCACATTTGATCAGGTGTTAGCCGTATCAGGTGACGATGGAGTTCAGGTAGGCCAGCCAGTAGTCGAGGGCGCAACAGTCACGGCTGAAGTCTTAGCCGAAGTCAAAGGCGAAAAAATCTACGTTCAGAAATTCCGCCGACGTAAAGACTCAAAACGCCGTACAGGTCACCGCCAACGCTATACTCGTATTCGCGTATCAAAGATTTCCGGCTAAGCCCGAAACCAATCGTACAAGCAAAAAGCACTTCGCTAGCTATAAGCCGGCGAAGTGCTTTTTGCATTTACTCAGTTAGCCAGTTAAACAATTGCCAAGCCTGAGTTACAGCGTAATTGAGTTTGTCCGTTCAACCTTCGCCTTTCAGGCTTCAGTGAATAAACTCCGTTCTCATGGAGAAGGATGAAGTCGCAAAGGCCGGATGGCCGAAGCCGGAGAGTCAGCCAGTTAGTGGTGGGTGTGGTTCTCACGTTCGTGTAAAGCCGCATGCTCATCCTCATTTTCGGGGCGATTGTCAAATCCACGTTCTGCAGTGAACTCGATATGGTCCAGAAACTTCACGTTTGCACATTCGTCAATGTCATCCGTGTTGCATGCCGCGTGGTCCGGAATGAGGAACCGATATGGGCCTCCCGCTCCCACATCTAATGCCAGTCCCTGTTTGGCGTATTGAATTAGACCTCGATCTACCACGGCGGCCAAGGGAATACTTGCATGGAAATCGTCCAGTGTTCCATGCAAGCCTAAATACTGAGCTTCCGGCAGTGGCTTGCAGATTTCCAGTAAGCCTTGGAGTGTAATTGCCTGGCCATCGCGGCCAGCCATTAATGTCGAGATATCAGCCACTTGATACGTAGGGTCGACGTTTTGAAATTCCTGAAGCGTCAGGTTGTGTTCCTGAGCCATGAGTCCAGTTACTCTTAATGCGGTCATAATACCAATAGGTCCTGTAGCAAGTTAGTTAGGTGAAATGAGCTGTACGATCATATTCTTTTCAATAGCCACTCCGGCAGTACCATTAGCGATTTTACAGACGGCGATCCTTTCCTTCACGCTAACAACTTCGAGCCGACAAACCGGGAGCGTTACGACGTCCAGCACCTCGCCGGTCTGTGGGTCGGAAATGGTCTTTCCAATTTTATTGACACTCAGTTGAGCCCCAATTTTTAATCCGGCATTGGTACCTGCATTTAGATAGACGAACTGCTCATCAAAATCGGCTACGCGGGCTTCCCAGGGATGAGAATTGACTTTGTGTGATGCTTTTGTAACGGCCAGTTTCACCGCCCGAGCGACGGCTTTACCGACACTAGTGTCTTCAATTTTTCCAAAGCTGACATCAAATCCTTCTAATTTCGTCGGTTTAGCATCCTGATAGGCAAAACCGAGATTAAGACCGGAGCCGGTAGCTGTGCCGTCGGCTCGATGGGAAGAAATGATCTTTCCTGAATTCGTTTCAATGACTCGGACGATCACAGTTGCCTTCGCCGTCGTCCGACTAGTGCCGACCACCACATCAAAACCGTCTCCACCAAGCCCTAACTCTCCGAGCCCAAACTGCAATCCCTGACTACTACGTTGATCAACATCGGTCACGACTACTTCGAAAATAAGCTGGGCTCCGATATGGCGAACGTTTTCAAACATATTCGCTTCGGTTTCCAACGCCTGAATATTCAAACGTTCCACCACTGTGAACGCATTCGAATTCACTAATTCATCTACCACCAATTCGTCCACTCCGGGAAATTTGAATCCTGGTTCATACTTAGGCCAGACTGCCACCGTTTTGCGTGGGCCAGAATGCTTCTTGGGTGTAGCTTCGACCACCCGTGGTTCTTGGTTGCGGGTCGGCTTCGGGCGGCTATACTTCGGGCGTCTGGGTGCCGCGTCAGATGGCAACGCGAACGAAGAGATCACGAGAGCTATCAGAGTGAGTGTGATCGCAGAGAAAGGCTGGGAAGAAGCTTTCCTGTTCATAATAAATACACCAGATATTTGCAGAGGCTTAGATTATTCAAATCCGTAAGCACCCGAAGGTCGGATATCGACCCCCGTCCGACGGGCGATACGGCTATTAGCGAGAAAGCGGGGTTCGATAGATAAATTAACACCAAAATTGTCGCGGCTTTCATCATAGTTGACACCCATGCGGATTAGCAATGACTCACCAATCCGAACCAGGGACAGACTTTGCCCGATGTTTCCGGAGTCTCCTAGATCGAAGGATGAACCCAGAATCCCGATCCATTTCTGACTCATCTTATAACTCAATGCGGCATTCACTATATGACTGGAAATCGGACCGTCAATCATGCGGTAACCAAGGTAGAATCGTCCGGTATCCGGGCGACTGAGGACGCCACCAATGCTTGCAGTTCGCAGGCCTTCACTGAAGAAGTCAAAGTACCCATCCGAGAGAACAGTGAATCGATCTCCCAGATGCCAGCGGTAGTCATAATCAAATAGTCCTGCATGCTGGCCATGATTGTCTTCCCTATCCGGGAACAACAAAACCTGAGCATGGAGAACCATCCAGTCCACAATGTGTTCTTTGCCGGGAAGCCCTCGCTTGGTTTGCCAGCGTTGTTCGGTAGCGAGCCGGAACGTCATAGTGTCATCGGCAATTTCTGTCACAGGCGCAGTAACCTGACCCTGCATATTCGTACGGTAGGCAAATATCCGTTCATCCCACTTGGCGCCAATATTTTGCCCTGCGAGTCCTCCAAAGGTGTCAAAAAAGAATCGCCGTCGAAAGTGTTCCTGGGCATCATCATCCAACGCGTCATAACGAGGAAAGAGTGTCAGTTCCTCACTGGCGTCAGCCCAGTAAGCATCGACCGTCCAATTGACTTTATGAGACACGCCATTGACGTTGAACAGTGTGCTTTGGATTTCGGTGTCGGTGCGCGACATCGGCAAATTGGCGCGCACGCCCACCTGACCAAACGTTCGAGTCGCTGATTGGTGATTGATGTCTTCACCCCAATAGGCGAATTCCCCGAGTAAATAGGGGACGACTTTGACCTTTCCCCATTGCATAGGCATGTCAATTTCCTGTCGGGACGCGGCACGCAGTCCGTCGTACTTTTGTTCCATTCCGGCCAAGCGGTCGAATTTGGCAAGCTCACTCGGATCCACTGGGGTACTGGCAGATTTCAACCGCGCGTAGCCAACGTGAGAATGTTCATACCACGTGAGCCGATCGGAAAACAGAGATTTCCCGAGCCAGTCATGAGTGAAACGCGGAAGCCAGTCGGTCTGAGCGTGAAAATCGTTGGTCCGGATGTTCGTATCAATTGCCCACGCCATGTTTTCATTTATGCGTTTGAGCTCTAGCCCCGTGATTTGGTCTTTGTCTTCATCCCATTCCCGTTCGTAAAACTGTTCCTGGAAGTTGCGATCGGATATGACACCGACTTCGCCAGTCAGTTGATAACCGTCTCCGAGTAACTGACGGTGGTTCCAAAAAATACGGCCACGAAAATCTTTTTCTGGGTCCAGACTACGGCGGCCTTTACCTAGGTTATCCTGTCCGCTGTCTTCGAGCCCCCAGGCATCGAATTGTCCTTTGGCCAGGCCTGGAAGATTGAACATGTCGTCGCGCTGGTAGTCATATAGTGTTCCAATTCCAACACCTCGTTCACTCATAAAGTCAGCTGAGAGTGACCACTTTGAATTCTTTGGTGGATTTTCGATATTAAATAATTGAAAGGCATTCCAGTCGATCAGCAGTTGCTGTCCGTAGACTCGGTCACTCTTAAAGCGAATACGATCCAGATAGAAGGCGGGTGAATCTAGCCGAGTGGCCATCACCGGCCAATAGAAAATAGGTACACCGCCGACGAATAGGAAATTGTTTTGGCTTTCGGCTGTGATGTTGTGATCAAACACCAGCTCATTGGTTTTTGGGTCGCGACGTTGTTGTCCGGTGAGCGGATCGACTTGCCGTTCCAGTGTATCTGTGATTTCGATTTCGTCGGACTGGAACCAATACGTCGGAATCCCCATGCGACTGGAAGTGATCGCCGCTCCATAAGCCAGGAATTTTTGTTTATTGACCTGTTGTAACACGTCCGCTTTGACTCGTAACAACCCTTCATATTGTGCCACAGGCGTGAGTATTTCTGCGGTGAGGATCATTCCATATTCCTCAGTCACGTTGTAATACATCCGGTCCGCATAAATGACCCTATCGCCCTGACGGAAGATGATGTTTCCTTCGAGGTAGAGCTCTAAGGGTGCTTCTGAGTCGGTTACTTCACCTCCTTGAAGTTGAGTCACGGCAGGCCCCCAGACCACCATGTTGTCGGTTTCGATGGTCAAGGCTCCTGACTCGCCACTAGCAGGAGCTTGAAAGCCTTCAACCGTTGCGCGGATGCCTGACTTAGCGATGGCGATCGTTCCGGTCCCGTCAGGGGATTTTTCAATATGGAGACTCCAATCGACGTTGCTACGTCCCTGGACCCTTAAGCGATGCGTGCCAAGTGCAACTTCGTTGTCACGGCTAGATTCATTATTCCCACCATTGGCTGGTGGTTGAAAATTAGCTAACCGGACGGAGCCGGCGTTAGTCCGCTGAGTACTCTGGGCCGCTGCCTGCTGTGCCTGTTGGGACACGTCGCGTCTGGCCTGACTGGCTCGGAGGAATAAGTTTGATGGAGCTCGAGTGGTCTGGGTCCGATGCTGAACATGGATCGATACGTTGGTAAAGGTGAAAAGACGTCCGAGCCATTGCTTATCCTGAACGACACTGTCCTTACCGACGGGGCGATTTTGAGTATCTAGACCGGTGACTGTCTTACGCTGAATTTTAACATCCGGACCTTCGAAGTAAGCAATAACCTTGTGGGGGGCCCGTGAAGAAGCATTTGCCCTGTCCACCCATAGGACCGCTCGGGATCCTGTCGCTGAAAATAAGCCATGACGGATAACACATTGCTCAATTTCCCAGATTTCATAGTGTCCCTGATTCCAAAAGTGCCCTCGCTGTCCCGTGATTAATACGGGGGTTTGGATGTCCTGATCGGCAAACTCGATCTGTTGTGCGTGCAGCCCGTTCGTATTGAGTAATAGAGTAAAGACTGAGGTGCCCAGAAGAATCACTGGCGAGGCAACGGCCCACAGCCACGCGACAAGGCGAGGCCGACAGGGTTCATGATATGGATGAGCCAGTTGCAACACGGTTTTTACGCGGCATCCTTGCCACAAAACAGGTAGTTGGATGGGCACATGTCTCGAGACCCTCAAACACTAGGAATGAGGACACAAGGGTGCTTATAAGTCCGGCAATTATAGGGATTTACGCATTTTGTCACAATGCGAATCAACGGTCAGGAAGAACCTGATTTCGGGCTGCAAAAGGAGATTGCAGCGACCAGACTTAGCATAGGGATTAAAGGGGCCCGCATACGCATATTCGACCAGAAGAAAGCATGGACTAGTGAGAATGCCACGACCAATGCCAGACCGGCAAAGAGGCCTGAGTGAGCCCAATTGCGAGTGTGAAATAGAGTGAAATGAGCAATCAAGAGATAGATTAAAACGTACCAAATCCCCACGGCATACCGCTGGGTATCACTTCTTGCTTCTTGGACATCAGCCGGTAATGGCGTCCAAAATGCTTTAAGCCTAGCGAGACACCCTTTGGCAAATCCGATTGGGTTCTTACGAATGTGATGCAAAGCAACTTCGTAAGTAAAAGCATCCCGCTCAACTTCATTCCGAGTAATGACCGGATTTTTTAGAGAAGCTTCGGCGGACCAAAAATCGAAATTGGGTTCTGCGGAGACTTTAAATCGGCGTACACCTTCATCAAATTCTGTTGCTGAATAAGTAAATTCGGTATGGTCTAATTGCTGGTAATACAGTGGGTTGTTACCTAAGAGCAGAGTGTAACCACCATGGGTTGTGGCGAAAACCGGTTTATCGAAGAGCTGATAATTACGATAAACCCAAGGGCTCAGGATGATTAAAACAACACATCCAATAGAAAATGTGATTGCTAACCTGCGGACAAAACTGGTCTGTAAAACAAACAGTAAAAGAATCAGCAAGATCAAGGCAAAAACGTAAAACGTTGGGCGACAGTATCCGGCCAGCCCAAAGGCGATTCCCGTTAGCAGGATGTTGAGTGGTCCTGGCCGGTCCATCAATTTAGCAACTCGCCACATACATAAAACGGCGAAAAATGTGGCAGCCGTTTCGGTCATGACCAAGACGGATTGATTGAGCAGAATCGGATCGATGATAACGAAGCCACCGGCAAGCAATCCGGTTTGAGCATCCTTTAGATGGCACCCTAGCAAGACAGTGATCCACACCGTGAGAATGGCTAGCAGTACGTGGAGGATCACAACCCAGACTTTGGCAGTTAACTGCAGCTTGAGTCCCAGAGCGAGCAATGCTGGATATAAAACCGGGCGGAAGGCAGTGGGTTGTCCATGAAGTTCATAGACCGAATTGTCAGCCAGACTATGTCCGAGATGGAGATAGTTATCTACATCAGCTTGTAGGCTCTCGTCCAGGTTATCACCGAGCATCATGAAAAATGAGATACGTACGATGCATGTGGCAAACAGCAGCCAAAGCAGTTTTTTACGATTCGTACGGTCCATCATTACCTTACTGCTGTAGTGCGTAGATCACGATATTCGAGCCTACACGGGCAGCGTCTTTTTGAATGTATCCACGGCATTCGAGTGAGACTTGATTTTCCAGAGCACAGCTCAAGTCATAGGGTGAGAATGCGACAGCTAGTCGTCCATCCAACTGAATTCCTTCTATGTGAGGTGTCACTTTTAATTCGTTTATCCGGGAAGGACTGGAGTCTTGCTGGCTTGCGGGTGAACGAAGCGTTACCTGCCGCACGTCAAATCCTCCAAAATCGCTTGTAAATAGCTCATGCTCAGTCGGGAGTCGACGTAGAACCTGTTCAGGAAATGTAAGCCTCATTTCACGCCGAAAAGACTCGGTAAATTGAGAACTGGCACATATGGAATCAGCAAATAGCAGCCCTCCACTTTCGACATATTTCCGTAATGCCTGTCGCTCCGCAGCCGTCCATTGAAACGTTCTCCTGCCGTGCACAAACAAGATCGGGTATTGCTCGATGGAATCGGTAAGAGAAACCATGTGGGTGCCAACGGAAACTCTAATGCCGGCTTCCTGCTGCAAGCTGCCCAAAAGATTATTCAACGCATTGGGTGCTTCATTGGCACCCCCGCTATGATTGACCTTTGGAATTTTTAAGGTCTTTCGTAACACAGAGGCAGTCTCGCTTGTATCAATGGATAATTGCGGGCGATCGAGCTTCTCTTTGAGTCGTCGATTGGTGGCGTAGGTAAGTACGTTGGTTCCGATTGCCAGCCGGTCCTGAATTTGTTGATTCACATTGTCAGGGATACCGGAGTCCGGGCGAGGGTTATACAGCTCCCAAAAACATCCCAAATCTGTAGTGACATAGACAATACTTGTGCGGCAGCACGTTTGAAGCCCATGGATCTGACCGACAAATTCCGAGGGAATATTCTGGTCGGCAAACCATAGGGCGTGGTCCGGTGCCAGTGGTGCCAATGGGCTGTCAGGAAACAGTTCTTTCATTAGCAGACGGAATTCCTGATCAAACTGTGCGTCACCGCACGCATTTTCAACAAACAGAAAGCCACCCTGATTGACGTACTGTTGCAAGACAGTCTTCTGTTTCGTCGTGAGTTGCATTGAGCCCTTACCACTAATAAACAGGACGGGAGACTCCAGTAAATCGCCGACATTGACCAATTCGATTTCCATGGTTTGCCATGTCAAATACATGTCCCACCGCTTTTCGGTTTGCATCACTAGGTTTTGTAAATCCTGTGGATGCTGATTCCATTGTGCGGTTTCTCCGTAGGCTAGTTTGGACACGGCCAGCGGGCGACGGCCTTTGCCTAAAAACAACAGGGCAAACGAGGATGCGATTAGCGGGTTACTTTCTCCGTGAGACAAGCTTCCTTTCCATGTACCACGGAGTTTGTCTTGTAAACCAACGATGTGTTCGCAACCCATTCGATACCAATCAGTGGTACCAATAAATCGAGTGCCCATGAGTCTTCCAACTCGTTCGATGCAGTACATCTGGTAGAAATAGGCGGAACTTGATGCCTGCGCACCGACTTTGATGTTTCTGGCTAGCCAACGCATGCCTCGCTCAATTTCTCCCTGCTGCGGCGTGACGCTACAGCAATCGACCTGTCCATTGGAGATCCGTTGCTCAGTCTGACTAGCTTTGCCTCTCGTGACAACCAGCGAAGCGATGCCGGCGCAGGTCATACTGATGGTGGGCTTGGGGCCAAAGGTGGAATCATAATTCCAGCCACCGCTGGGCACCTGTCGGGAAGCCCAGTATGCCTCTGCCTGAGACCAGGTTGTTTGAGGTATGAGAATCCCCTGTCGTTCGGCTTCATGTAATGCAAGCAATGCAAATTGGCTGTTGGATGGATCCGAGGAGACGCTGCGTTCAAGATAACCCCATCCTCCACTTTCTGATTGTGTATTGACCAGCCACTCGGCCAGGCGTTTGATGTGAAGTTTGTCGCGTTTCGGATCAGCCTGACAGAAGACCATGAGTTGTAAAGAAACAACATAGGTTGTGCCTGAGGCTGGAGCCGTCCGCATGTACTTGAGAGAACGGGAAATAGTGGGGTCTTCTGAATCATAGCCGCAGTTGAGGATAGCCAGAGTTGCCAGACTAGTAATTCCATTTGGAAAGAGAACGGTACCATTGGGTGCAGCAAAATCAGGATACGAGCCGTCGGCCTTTTGTTGTTCCCGTAAAAACTTTACACCCCGTTCGATCGCCGTATTGACCTGTTCGGCTGTGATATCAGCTCGAGCTACCTGCTCGCTTGGCAGTATTGTCATGCTCAGCACAAACAATAGCAATGCAGATAGCGAATGGGTTAAAGCGTTATGAGTCATAGGTGTCCCGTTAAAAGGGAGGAGGAATGGATCATAGCCTAGTGGTCAAATTTAGCAGTGCATTGACGCGGATTACGTAAGAATCGAGGTGATTCGAGTATTAATTTAGGGATGAATGATAAACGAGGCAACGCGAATCTATAAATATGATTGGCCAGAAGCAGAGCGGATGGGAATTGTTATGGACAAGAGGCGATAGTTATTCAATGATACGCTGCTGGAAAATACTTTGTTTACAGGAATAGATGGATCGTGTCGAACAATCAGAAGAGCCTGGGAGATATCCTGCAGGAATTTGCACAGCACCGAAAGGTGATGCAACAGGAGTTGCAAAAAGTCATCATTGGGCAACATGATGTGATCGAACAGTTGTTTGCAGCAATCTTCACTCGGGGGCACTGCCTGCTCGAAGGTGTTCCCGGATTGGCCAAAACGCTGATGGTCAGTACGCTAGCTCGAATTCTGGATGTTTCGTTTAACCGAATTCAATTCACTCCGGATTTAATGCCCAGCGATATAACAGGCACCAATGTGCTGGATGAAGATGATCGGGGTAAACGAGCCTTCAGGTTTGTTCAGGGCCCCATCTTTACCAACATCTTATTGGCAGACGAGATCAATCGAACACCTCCTAAAACGCAGGCTGCTTTATTACAGGCCATGCAAGAGCGTGAAGTGACGGTTTCGGGCAAGACCTATGATCTCTCACAACCGTTCTTTACGATCGCCACACAAAACCCAATTGAGCAGGAAGGAACATATCCACTTCCGGAAGCACAGTTAGATCGCTTCATGTTCAACATCAAGGTCGGCTATCCGACCGCTTCCGAAGAAGAGCAGATTCTTACGGCAACCACTCGAAACGAAAAACCGGAAGTCAAAAAGATTCTATCTGCCAAGGCAATTGTTAATTTACAGAAACTGGTTAATAGCATCGCTGTGAGTGAGCAAATTGTGAAATACGCGGCACGGCTTGTTCGCGCAACCCGTCCGGGAGATGAAGCAGCTCCGGCCTTTATTAAAGAACTGGTGAATTGGGGAGCAGGACCTCGAGCCGGGCAGTTTTTAATTCAGGGAGGCAAGGCGATTGCCGCGATGGATGGACGTTTTAGTGTCGCCATCTCAGATTTGCAGCGCATCGCTGTTCCCGTTTTGCGTCATCGCGTAAGTGCTAATTTTCAGGCCCAGGCAGAAGGCATGGACACCGAGTCCATAGTGCAGAAGTTATTAGAGGAAGTTCCCCCGCCGAATGCGGAAAAGTACGAATAAATTAAATTTCGATGTCAGCTGTAGAGTCCTACCTAAAACCGGAAGTCATCACGCAAATCAAGCGTTTGGATCTCCGCGCACAGTTCGTCGTCAAAGGATTTTTACAGGGCCTGCATGCCAGCCCTTTTCAGGGATTCTCAGTCGAGTTTTCTGAGCATCGTCGATATTCGTACGGTGATGATCCAGCTGACATTGATTGGTTGGTTTACGCCAAGACCGATAAATATTACGTCAAGAAGTTTGAGGCTGAGACGAATATCATCGGGTACATTGCGATGGATTTGAGTAAGTCGATGGGATTTACCTATCGACAGGAATTAACCAAATTTGATTACTCGATTTGCTTGGCAGCCGCTTTGTGTTACCTGATGATTCATCAACAGGACCCTGTCGGGCTGGTTACTTTCGATGAGAAAATACGTCATTGCCTGCCTCCTAAATCCCGCCGATCTCAATTATCAAATATGTTATCGCATCTGTCTCAGTTGAGGCCTGATGGCCAGACAGATATTGCTCAAAGCTTAGGGCAGCTTGCCGCGATGCTAAAACAGCGGAGCCTAATCATGGTGTTCTCTGATTTTTTGACAGACAGCCCACCGGTCTTTGAGTCATTGCGACGACTGCGACATGGTGGTCACGATGTGATCTTATTCCATGTCCTTGATGAATCCGAAGTGACATTTCCATTTGATGGAGTCGTGGAACTCCAGGACCCGGAGTCAGAAGACACTTTGGTCGTAGAGGCGGATGGCTTTCGACAGGGTTATGCCGAACAGGTTAGTGCCTTTCGTGAGGAATATAAATCAGAATGCCAGACGATTGGTGTCGATTATGTTCCGCTGGATACGAGCATGCAGTTTGACCGGGCATTGATGGAATATCTACTGAGTCGGCGTAGCCGCTACTAATTTTGGAAGGGGTAGCAAACTAGTGGCGTTTTTGAATTCATCGCTGATGTTTGGCGGTTTGCTCATAGCCCTGCCGTTAATAATCCACATGGCGATGCGCCGCAAACCCGTTCCTCAACTCTTCCCAGCTTTGCGTTTTGTTCAACAAAAACAAGTCAGCAATCAACGCACAGTGCGTATGAAGCAGTGGTTGTTATTGCTGCTTCGCTGCTTGTTGCTCGCGGGATTGGCATTAGCCTTGAGTGGACCTTCGGCTGATCAGGCAGTAGCCGGGAACTGGATGGTCGTTGGTGTTGTTTCCCTGGCCGTCCTGCTTGCAGCAATCGTCTGTCTGGCGGCAGCCTTATCCGAAGTCTCAAAGCACATTGTGATTTCTCTGGCAGTGATGGTTTTGCTGGGTCTGATCACAGACATATTCTTCATTATCAAGATTGCCGGAGATCAGGAGACCAATCTGATTGGAGATGTGGATGCTGCCGTTGGAGCCGCTTTGGTGTTTGATAACTCACCTCGGATGTCCTATCAACAGGCAGGCAAATCACGCCTTGCCGAGGCTGCTGATATCGGATCCTGGCTGGCAAGCCAGCTTCCCGAATCCAGTGAAATATCTGTCGTGGATCGAAGTGCCAGACAGGCGGTGTTTAGTGCTGACCTGAATTCGACGATGAATGCCATCGAGCAATTACAAATTGAACACACTCCTGTCTCCCTAGATGCCAGTCTGCGATCTGCGATATCCGTTCTTCAGACTTCAGAGTGGACTCAGCGAGAGATCTACCTCTTCACAGATCTTTCGCGGACTGCATGGGAATCGGTAGGACATGAACTCCGCGAGACTTTAGAAACTCAGCAAATTGAGTTGTTTGTAATCGATGTTGGGGCAGAGCAACCGGCCAATGTTGCTTTGTCGACTCCCGAAATTCAGGATGAGTTTATCGTGGGATCAAGTGGTACAGAGATCCACTTAGACGTTAGCCATATTGGACTCGCTACGACTAGGACCGTGGAATTTGTGGTAGAGGAGGTTGACCTCACACTGCCTGTGCTGACCGACGGTGTATTGCAAACACCGGCGCTCAAGCGACTTGCTCAGCAGGATATCACTTTCGATGCTTCGGAATCAATGACACGACAGACCTTACGTTTCGCGGTGAGTGACTTACCACCGGGAATACATCATGGCCAGATTCGTCTGCTCGGTGGGGACGGTTTGGGAATTGATGATGTTAAGTACTTCACTATTTCGGTGGGCAGGCCATCGGAGATTCTCGTTATAACAGCCAACGACGTGCCAACACGGTATTTCACTCAGGCTATCGCTCCGCAAACAGATCGCCAGACAGGCCGGGCACGCTTTGAATTCACGACGATTCGCAATGGAAATATAACAGAACGGGAATTGGAACGATTCGCGACGGTGGTTTTAATCGACCCTTTGCCACTGCCTACCGAGGCGTGGCAACATCTAGCCGAATACGTTGAGCAAGGTGGCTCACTGGGAGTCTTTCTGGGGCCGAATATGACGTTAGAAAACCTTTCACAAACTGAGGCTATTCCGACACTGTTAGGCGGTACAGTTCAACGGCTTTGGCGTAGTGACGAGCGAAATTTTCTCGAACCATCGGCAGCAGATCACCCCGTTCTTGTGGACTTTTCTCAATTACAAGGCTCCGTTCCCTGGGCTCAATTCCCCGTCTTACGATACTGGCAGATGGAGAAGCTTGGAGAGGGAGCACAGACGATAATGCACTTTAGTCGGGAATCCAGTCACCCGGCATTACTGGAAAACCGTCATGGTGAGGGAACGGTGATGACCATGTTAACTCCGATTTCTGAACCGTTGCGGCTGAAAAATAGAACTCCCTGGAATCAACTCGCCAGCGGGAATGACAATTGGCCTTATTTTTTACTGATTAATTCGATTGCCGACATACTGGTTGCCAATCGCGAGTCAAAACTGAATTATCAGGTTGGAGATGTTGTAACATTGCGAAATGATGAGGCACAGTTTCCCGCCGAATATCAGCTCTTTACCCCTACCGCTGATTTGCAACAAGTGCAGACGGTGGAGAATCGTTTGCAGGTTTCATTTATTCCTACTCCAGGAGCATATCGCCTCAAGGGTCAACAGGATGGCCCGGTGCTGAAGGGGTTTGCAGTCAACAGTTTGGAAGCGTTCAGTGACTTACAGCGATTGGAACAAACCCAACTCGATAGCAAGCTAGGGCAAGACGCTTATCAGTTAGCCCGCAATCGGGAGGACATATCGTTTGGCGTGCGTCAGCGTCGGATTGGACAAGAGTTTTTCTCCATACTCATCCTCCTCGTTATCGTCTTGTTTGTCCTGGAGCATCTCATGGCGAGCCGTTTCTACGCTCAGGATTCGACGGAACTTTCCGGGGAAGGGGCTAGCTAATGCAAAACTGGTCGTTTGCCCCAATCTTTGAAAGCCCCCTTCTCGTGGTAGGGATCGGCGTCGCGTTACTCGGCTTGATTAGCCTGATTCGACCTTATCGAACGCTGACCTCAGCACGACGACGTTGGTTAGTCGGCCTGCGAGCTCTGGCGATCGTAATCCTTGGAATTGTCATGCTCCGGCCGGGACGCACTGTGACCGAAGTGCAAACTCGTCAGGCAACGGTGATTGTGCTCACGGATGAGACTGAAAGCATGTTACAACCTTCTGCCCAGGATGACCTCAGTCGCTGGGAGCACCAACAACAAACCTGGCAACGGACCTCAGTGTTTCTCCGCAATCAAAGTGAACAGGTATCTCCAAGATGGTTTGGATATACAGATCGGCTTTCGCAACAACGTTGGGGGCAAGCCGAGAGCGAAGGGGATCTTCAGCAACCCAAGGGTAAGTTTACCGATCTAGGAACGGCTATCCATCAGGCAGTTTCGAGTGAACCTGGGCAACAAATTCACGCTGTCGTTTTGATGGGGGACGGGCGGCAGACAGCCTATCGTGGTGAGGTGGATATCCGTCAGGCAATGGACGAGTTACGACGACGTGGTATTCCGTTGATTGGGGTTCCATTCGGACGAGAGGGCGACGCCTTGGACTCCAAGGACGTCGCGATAGAACAGCTCCCTCAACAATTTCGTGTGTTTTCAGGTAACGAAATTGAAATCAATGCCATTGCGAAATTACGTGGCCTGCTGGGACAACCGAAACAGGTGCAGCTGAAATTAACACCATCGGATGGGCCAACTCAGGTAATTCAAACACTCGAGGTAACGGCAACGGAAGCAGATGATATCCAACCTGTCCAATTTACGTTCACAGCGGATTCCCCAGGAACTTATTTGCTGGAAGTGTCTGCCGAAACGGCCGAGGGGGAATTGTTGCTTGCGAACAACCGCCAGACAGCCTATCTAACCGTACTGGAAGGTGGCTTACGTGTTCTTTATCTCTACGGGAATCGACTTGGGGAACAACTCGAGATGAGGCGTAGTTTAGCTTCTTCGCAGGACATTGAGTTAACGGAGAGTTACATTCGTCATCTGTCTGCAGATGACTGGCCCGATCCACGTGCGAATGTATTGATTGATCAGGAATATGATGTACTGATCTTAGAAGATGTCCATGCGGATGCCATCGGGGAGGAAAATCTTGCAGCCGTGGCTGAGGCGGTCGCCGATGGTAAAGGGATCATGATGGTAGGTGGGTTCTACAGTTTTGGTCCGGGAGCTTATCTTGATTCTCCATTGGAGCCAGTATTGCCCATTGAGATGGAGTTATTTGAAAGGCAGGAGGTCGGGGCCGATTTGCCTGTACGTCGAATCTTCCACCTCGATCGTGAGATTCGTATGCAGGTGACAAAACCTCATCCGTTAAATCAGTTAGAATCTTCCGGTCAGATTTGGAATCAACTCCCTGCGTTACAAGGAGCCAATCTCTTTCAGGGAGTCAAAGCATCCGGTGAAGTGATCCTGGCATCTGAGCAAAATGAGCCATTGATGGTGACCTCTCAGCATGGCTTAGGTCGAGTAGTGGCTTTTGCTGGCGACTCCACATGGCGTTGGGCTCGTCTGGGTTTTGCCGACCCTTTACGAAGGTTTTGGCGACAGAATATTCTTTGGTTGGCTCGCCGTGAAAATCTGCAACAACGTGATGTTTGGCTGCAATTGGATCAGCGCCGGTTTGTACCAGAAGCAGAAATAGAATTTCAGGCAGGTGTCGATGTGCTCGGTGGAGAGTTACTCGAGCTAGAAAAACTGAAATGGAATATTGCTCTGACTAACAAAGAAAACGAATCCCAGCAGATTTCGGTAGCAATGCGTGGTGGTGTGTGGGAAGGAATGTTGCCCGTTTTGCCCAAACCAGGTGAATATCAACTTCTAGCTGAAGTAACCAACGAGGGTCAATCGGTAGGCAAAGCCATGGTTAACTTTCAGATCATTGATGAACAACCTGAGCGAAGTAATCCCTTGGCGGACTTCCAACAGTTTAATCGTTTGGCCGACATGACCGCTGACTCTGGAGGCAGAGTGGTTGCCCCGGATGAATTAGATAAAGTCCTGCTGAATGTGATCGAAAAGGCAAGCGAGCAGGAAGTGGAAATCGAAATGAGCTGGCAGTTAGGAGCGACCCCTAGTAGTGCTTGGCTGCTATTGCTGATACTTAGTGGGCTCTTTTCGGTCGACTGGATGCTTAGAAAAAAATGGGGTATGGTCTAAAAAGTCGATCAAGTGCTTTCGGGGTTCAGGACGGACCAATGGTCATCCTGATAGCGATTGGCTAATAATTCCTGCATGAGTTGCTCTACTTCGGCAGGCACTGAATCCAACCGTGATCCCGGATTCCAGTGATTTTCAATCGTTTGTTGTATCGCCTCAACCCGCCGTCCCAGATTGGTGACAAACATCCGATGCTCTCTGTTTTGACGATAATCAGGTTGTTTGGGAGGCGGCCGTAAGGCCGAGGAAATGGACTCAAGATCGAAGTCACAGAGCAAGGTGCCATGGTAAAGGACTGAGTCCTTTTTAAGCCGTAAGCTGTTTCCCGAGAATTTTAGATCGCCTATGACTAAATCACTAAATCCCCGAATCTCACATTGGATTCCGTCAACACGAAGAGCCTCACTCATTTGCCCCAGAACATAGTCATGGCACCCCTGAATCGTCTGTAATGATGGGTTGAGGTGGCTGCTGAGAATAGTCGCATACATCAGGCAACCAGGGCCTGTCAGGATGGCTCCGCCTCCACTTGGCCTGCGGTAAACGGGAATCTGTTTCAGTTGGCAATACTCGGCCATTGCCTCCTGTTCCAATTTGCCGGAACGTCCCATGACTACAGCGTATTTCTTAGGTTGCCAAAATCGAAGAAATTGACATCCTGTTTTCTCGCTGTGTAACAAGAGTGCTTCATCTAGAGCGATATTCTCAACGACCGAGTCATAGGTGAAATCGAGTAATTGCATGGGCACGGAATTGGGACGTATGATCTTGGCGATGAGTAAACACAGGCAATACGCTGTATCACCTTGACGCTTCCTTAGGTCAATCTACACTAAAATCATACTTGCTGGTGCAAAGACTGAAAGTGCCAGTGATAAGTAGATTCGTATAACTGGAGCCAGATCTTTGACAGATCACCCCGAAACGGAAACCACCCAAGCGGATGCGGAAGCATCGAACTTGTCTGAATCTCAGGAAGGTAACTCGATTCAGCCATTACCTGACGTCCAGCCACCCCAAGCTGGTTTTCTGGTGCAGCTATTTCTTATTCCAATGGTGATCGTGGCAGCCATTATCTGTGTGTGGTTGTTATTCAATGTCATATCACAAAGTGAGTCTCCCACAGAATTGGTACGTGGATTAAAAAAGATGGATAGCTCGAGCTGGCAAAAGGCTTATACGCTATCGAATCTACTTCGCACACCCGATTCAAAAAAGCTGAAGACAGATCCGGAGTTAGCGGCGGAATTAGTAGCAATTCTGGAGTCCGAATTTGATGTCGAGGAGGCCGATCAGAATCAGGTTAAGCTACGAGTCTTCGTTTGCCGTTGTCTTGGCGAATTTGAGATTCCCGATGGAATGGATTCTTTGATTGCTGCGATGCAAAGGACCGATTCGGAATTCGATATTGAAATCGGGCGTACAGCGGTGGAGTCCTTATCGATTCTGATCCAAACTTTAGGACCAGCGGAACAACAAAATAACCAAGCCTTAGTGGATGCCTTGCTTCAAACATCCAATGTTCAAACTCAGAATTCGGAACTCCAACCCAAAGTGGATCAGTTACGTAGTACAGTTGGTTTTGCATTAGGCGTCCTGGGAGGGGAACAGGCTTTCAGTCGACTTCAGGGTATGCTCGGTGACTCCTTCCCAAATGCGAGATTTAATGCAGCTGCTGGATTAGCTCGTCATGGAGACTTGGCCTGTCAGGAAGTGTTGCTTGAAATGCTGGATGCGACAAGCGAAGGGGTTGTAAGTGGTGAGCATGAAGGTACTCACCTATTCAAACGGGGAGTGGTGGCGACAGCGGCTCTTGGTGCCGTGGCAGCATTAAGCACGCATCATGACAAAGAGGCGTTGGCTGATTTGCTGTCAGCGGTTGAAAGCGTTTCTCAATCAGATGCCTTTGGGAATCAACCTAAAGTGATAGCCCAGGAACTGCTCCTTAATCTTCAAAATCCTCAGGAATGATTTTTTTGATGACCTGACAACAGGTCTGGGTTATCACTAGAGGTGAGGTTAGAAGCCAGCCTGATCTCGCTACGAATTAATTATCACCGGCGACTTAGTATCCAGAATTATTGTTGTGACTGAAGCCCCTCCACCATTTCAAGGCAAACGTGTAGCGTTCGTCGGCAAGCTCGGCGGTGTGAATCGCCGGCAGGCTCATTCGCTGATCGTCGATGAAGGTGGTTTTGTCATGAATCAGGACGATCTGGAAGACGCCAATGTTGATATCGTCATTATCGGTGCGGAACAGTGGCCACCAACTTCTCCGGAGGAATTACTTCCAAACTCAGTGCTCTCAGCTGTTAAAGAAGAACATTGTGAAATCATTACAGAGACACAATTTTGGGAACGACTTGGTTTACTAACTGAAGACCAGGCAGTACGTCGGCTTTATACGCCGGCCATGCTGGCGGAATTGCTGGAGATTTCAGTGGCGGTCATTCGTCGGTGGCATCGACGTGGCTTGATTATCCCGGTGCGCGAAATTCATCGGCTTCCGTACTTTGATTTTCAGGAAGTTGCAACGGCCAGGCATTTGGCGGAATTGCTTGAAGCTGGGGCGTCGCCGGCAGAGATCGAACGCCGGCTGGAAGAGCTAGCTCGTTACGTTCCCGACGTGGAGCGTCCATTGGCACAACTCTCAGTTATTGTTGAGGGACGGCACATATTACTTCGCCAGGGCGAGGGATTGGTGGAACCCGGTGGTCAATTGCGTATGGACTTTGAGTCGTTGGAAGCCAATGCACAAGAGCAGCAAGTGATCGAAGTCACGCGTGAAGATGTCGTTCGAGTGTTCGATCGGCACGATGCTGAAGCGGCGGAACCAAAAATCCTACCCTTTGATAATCTGGTTGACCGTGCTGTGCTTCCTCAGAATCCGGAAGAGATTCTAGCGCAGGCGAGTGAACATGAGGAGGCTGGGGAATTAGAAGTAGCTATTGAACTTTACCGAAGTTTTTTGGCGGCGTATGGATTGCGAGCTCAGGTTTGCTTTCAGTTAGCCGAATTGCTTTATCGAACTAACGATTACACTGCTGCTCGTGAACGCTATTACATGGCGATCGAATTAGATGAGAATTATGTAGAAGCCCGAGCTAATCTAGGCTGTGTGTTAATTGATACAGGTGAATTAGATCTGGCCATCGCAGCACTGCTTGGAGCCTTGAAATACCACCCAGACTATCCGGATGCGCATTACCATCTTGCTCGGACTTTAGATGAACTTGGTCGTCATGAAGAAGCCGTAGATCATTGGCGAGCCTTCCTGGTGCTGGCTCCAGACAGCCCCTGGGCGCAACAGGCTCGTGACCGATTGCGCTAAATCAATTGGTTTCCGAAGACGCTGCTGAGCTACAATGGTAGGTTCAGCCAAAGTAAGAATCATGTTTGAAAATCAACAATTATACGAACAGCTCAACGAGATCTTCTTTAGTTACGAGCATGTTGAATCAACAACATGGTTGTACCTGACGACCTTGCTATCGATTGCCGTGTTTTTCAAATTTGGTCGTTTGTTTAGCATGCGGAATCTGGACATTATTCTCCTCTCTCTGTTTTCTCCTTGCTTTATGTTGGTGTCCTATGGGGCGACGAACGGATTTCCGGAAATTGAACGCTTGGGTTATGTCACTTTATGGGGCATGGGCGGCATATTTATTCTGCGAATGTTCTATGATTGCACGATGGTGCGACGCCCTTTACTGGAACCTAATATGTCGGCTGGTGGCTTGTCGTTTTTGGTGTTCTCACTGTTTGTATTACTAGTGAGTAATGTTTCTGTCGGGTATATCCAGAATGAAGATGAGATTCGTATCGATCCCACTTCCCTACGTATGCCCGGTTACCGGATTTTGGAAGATTTACCCCCTGTCCCAGTTGCTTTCTGGGAATCCCCCTTTGAATTGAATCAGCAGGGTGGCCGCCCAGGAGAATACCCGTTCGAAATGAATCAGGCTTTGTCGTTGGGCATCGTAATCGCCGCTCACTTTTTTGTGGTCATAGGATTGATTCTTGTTGGCTCCGTTCATTTTGAAAATGTGCGAATGGGGTTGGCAGCAGCAGTCTTTTATTTGCTTATTCCCTATACCGGTGAAATGGGAGGGCATGTCGATCATGTTCTTCCAGGGGCATTATTAGTGTGGGCGTTGTTGTTTTATCGCAAGCCGTTTATCGCGGGGTGTCTGCTGGCGTTAACCTTCTGTATCTACTATCCACTATTCCTGATACCGCTGTGGTTGAGCTTTTATTGGCAGCGTGGTGTGGCAAAATTCAGCCTCGGCGTCGTTTTTGGTTGGGCTTTGCTGGTACTGGGATTGATCTTAACGCAACGGGAAGAAGCAGGGGATTTACTGACTCAAATCAAGCGTATGCATGGCTTCCTAATGCCTCAGATGGATCGGGAACATCTACAGGGATTGTGGGGGTTTGGTTGGGCTCCTGTTTATCGAATTCCTTTGATTACGTCTTTTATCATGATGAGTATTACCTTTTCGATGTGGCCGGCACAAAAGAACCTTGGAAGCCTGATTAGCTGTACGGCTGCCTTGCTTTTGGCCACGCGGTTTTGGAATGGAGAAGGTGGTGGACTCTTTCTTGGCTGGTCACTGCCATTGATTGTACTAATCATGTTCCGGCCCAATCTGGAGGACCGAGTGATGCTAAGCCGGGAGACTTCTGCAGGTAAAGGAGCTAATTTATGAGTCAGGTAGTAGAGCAATGTAAGTCCGGACCTGCCGAACAACTTGGTGTCTGTGTGGTCACCATTAGCGATACACGAACGTTGGAAACGGATCGTGGAGGTGCCCTCGTGGTGGAGTTAGTCGAACAAAGTGACCATCAGGTGATACGGCGGAAAATTATTCAGGATGAGCCACAAGCGATTACCGAGATCCTGAGCATTTGCGAGCGGGATGAGAAAATACAGGCCGTATTGATGACCGGAGGGACAGGAATCTCACCACGTGACCAGACTTTTGAAACCGTGAAAGGTTTGTTTACCCGTGAGATTCCTGGCTATGGAGAGTTATTTCGTTTTTTAAGCTTTGCAGAAATCGGTTCAGCCACCATTTTATCCAGAACCACCGCAGGCTTGATAAATCAATTAGTCGTTCTCACCATGCCAGGCTCACCGGCGGCCGTACAATTGGCGATGGAGAAGATCATTCTTCCCGAATTAAGACATTTGGTAAGAGAAGCGAATAAATAAGAGGCAGAAAGAGAATTGATGGCAGAATTAGCAGCACTGAATCGAAATCGATTACTGGAGAGATTCTTGCGTTACGTGCAGGTGAACACGACCGCGAATGCAGAAACCGATGACTACCCCAGTAGTGAAGGGCAATGGGAGTTGGGGAAAATATTACTGGACGAATTGAATGTACTGGGAGCTGAGGATGCCCACGTGGATGAATTCGGACTCGTCTGGGCCATGCTTCCCGGTAATGTTGAAAATGCTCCCACGATCGCCTGGAATTCCCATTTGGATACATCGCCTGAAACAACCGGTGAAAATGTAAAGCCGCAAGTGATCGAACAGTATGCCGGCGGAGATATTGCTTTACCAGGTGACTCGTCGAAAGTCATTACTGTGGCCGAGTGTCCGGAATTGAATAACTTGGTTGGTAAAACCTTGATTACCACCGATGGTACGACCTTACTTGGTGGAGATGATAAAGCTGGTATTGCCATTATTATGGAGGCGGCCAGCTACCTGATTGAACACCCGGAAATACCTCATGGCCCCATCCGTATACTGTTCACATGCGATGAGGAAATCGGTCGAGGAGTAAATCATGTGGATATCGATAAGGTGGGGGCAGTGGCTGCCTATACGCTCGATGGCGGAGGTGCCGGTGATATCGATATTGAAACGTTCTCAGCCGATGGACTTCATGTTCAGGTCAAAGGTGTAAATATCCATCCTTCCATAGCGAAAGACCGTATGGTGAACGCCTTGCGAGCTGCCGGTACCTTTTTGGATCGCTTGCCTCGAGAGCAGGCTCCGGAGGCGACCGAAGATCGAGTAGGGTTTATTCACCCCTACGTCCTCGAAGGTGGAGTCGCCCAAGTGAATATCAAGATTCTTCTGAGAGATTTTGATACTTCCGAACTGCAGGTCAAGGCTGACTTAGTGAAGGCAATCGCTTCCGAAGTAGAACAGGAACATGCAGGAATCGAAATCGTTGTCGAACACCAAAAGCAATATCGAAATATGGCTGATGGCTTACCCAAAGAACCTCGGGCTGTTGAGTTTGCCAAACAGGCGCATGATGAACTCGGGCTGGAGTATCGTTTGAGTTCGATTCGGGGAGGGACTGATGGATCCATGCTTACTGAGAAGGGATTGCCCACTCCCAATCTGTCCAGTGGTCAACACACACAACACTCGCCGTTGGAATGGGCATGTCTGGATGAGATGATTCAACAGGGGCAGGTTCTCCTTCAAACGGCCATTGTCTGGGGGCGAGCTTAATTCGCTGGGAAAGATAGTTTCATGGATGATATTCGTTATCTGGTTTTTGATATTGAGACCATTCCTGATGGAGATTTAATCTCCAGAATTCGGTATCCCGATGAGGAGTTGGAACCTCAGGGGGCGATTGAAAAGTACCAGCAGGAATTGTTAGAGACGAAAGGCTCTGATTTTATTCCGCATACCTATCATCTGCCGGTGTCAGTGGTTATTGCCAAGGTGAATACAAATTTCGAATTGGTTGACTTAGTGGCGTTGGATGAGCAGGAATCCCGACCTCACATTATTACCCAACACTTTTGGAAAGGGTGGGAAAAGTACAACGCGACATTGGTGACATTCAATGGGCGCGGGTTTGATCTCCCTGTCATGGAATTGGCTGCCTTCCGATATGGTGTTTCATTAAAAAAATGGTTCGCGATCGGCAGCAAGAGTTTCAACCAGCCACGTAATCGCTTTAATGTGAACGATCACTTTGATTTACAGGAGGTGCTCACCAACTACGGTGCCTCTCGAATGATTGGTGGGTTGAATCTTATGGCCAATCTCATTGGCAAGCCGGGTAAGATGGATGTTGCTGGAGACATGGTTCATCAACTGTACAACGAAGGAAATCTACAACGGATCCACGACTATTGCCGTTGTGATGTGCTGGACACCTATTTTGTCTTTTTGCGTGCCAGTGTCTTAACCGGAGCGATTAGTTTGGAGCGTGAGCAGGAATTAGTGCGTCACACTCGGCAATGGCTGGAAGATAGTAGTGAAGAATTTCCGATCTATCAACAGTATCTGGAAAACTGGGGTGACTGGAAGAACCCATGGGAAGAGTAGACGGTTAGTCATTTAGCCAGTTGGACAATTGGCTGGGCTACTCGTCGATCCACTCATCTGCCGGGTCAAATTTGGGCAGCACCATAATCAGTACCTTCATCTTACCAATCGCTCGATGCCGAGTGCCAGGGCGGATCATAATCGACATGCCAGGACGAACATCAATAATCTCGTCATTGAGTTGCATTTTGGCATCACAGTCACACTCTAAAAAGAAGTAAGTCTCAGTGAGCCTTTTGTGATAGTGAGTTTTGGCATCTGCCGAGATTTCGGTGACATGAACAGTCCCAGGAAAATCCTCGACCTCAGTGAAAGCTCGGCGAGCAATCCCACAAGGGCAGGGCGTCCCTTCAATCTTTGAGAAGTCAGCCAGTTCATACGGAGGTTTGATTTGATCGGTCATCGTCTGTAACGTTGCCTTGGGGCTTGTGAACTGGGGTATCGTAAAGTCTTGAGCCCGGCACGAAAAATTTTGATGAGTCTAAAAACAATTAAAAAAACAGTGTTTCATATGGGGGGAGGTTGATATGTTACCTGTATATTTCTTTTGTAATCGTTACATCTTATCAGAATTCGATAATATCCGTAGAAGAACAATACTCTGAATAATCAGTTCCCGATAACATTCCTAAGACTTGAGTTTTGAATAGGCGAAATCAGGGCGGGAATGACTCATGCGTATCACTAAGACCACCATTGCACTGCTAATTCTTTGTTTCTTTACGGTGCAATTGAAAGCAAAAGAGCTGCTACCCGCACAAGGGCCAGCCTTACGTCCTAACGCATTGCAAGAAGCCTTGGAATTGATACTCAAGGATCTCGACGTAGCGTCCCCAAAGCTACTTGAGTCCAGCAAGGTCTTCAATCCACTTCCTCCGTTGTTGAAAACCTCCAAGAGTTCCACAACGAAATCCAAAGAGCAAGAATCAGCGACAAAACTGCTGTCTGGCAAACGTAAGAAGCCAGCTCCAATCGTCAGTCCTGCGAAATTCCGATTTGGCATTTCCGACAAAGAGATTTAAGACGAAGAGTGATCAGCCCCTTGCTGGAACCTGCTGATATTTTGCAATCAACTTGAGCTCAATTCGTGGACGGCATCCACTAAGGCGATTGCATTATCTACCGGAGTTTGCTGAAGCACACCGTGCCCCAGATTAAAGATGTGTCCGGGGCGGCCTGCAGCCTGATCTAATACTTCCTGAGCACGACGGCGAATTGTATCGCGATCCGCCAAAAGAACAAGTGGGTCAAGATTACCCTGAACCGAACGATCGTGTCCGACGGTTTCCCATGCGTCATCCAGACGCACACGCCAGTCCACACCGACAACGCGTGTTCCTGCTTCGGCTAAGAGTGGTAGCAGTGCCGGATTTCCTGTGGCGAAATTAATCACTGGAACACCTGGCGTTAGCCCCGCGATGATCTCCTGAATGTAAGGTAGGACATACCGACGGTAATCGTCCGTGCCTAAGCAACCTGCCCAGGAATCGAAGAGCTGGACGCATTGTGCTCCGGCAGCAATCTGAGCATTTAGGTATCTGGTAATTGCGCGGACGAAGCGGAGCATTAATTCTTTCCAAGCTCCTTCGTCTCGATACATAATCGTTTTTGTATTTAGATAGTTACGACTGGACCCACCTTCGATGGCATAGCTCGCCAAAGTAAACGGAGCTCCGGAAAATCCAATCAACGGCATATCCGCCGGTAATTCCAGTCTTGTCTGTTTGACCGTTTCCATTACGAAATCAAGTGACTCGACACTTTCGAGTTCCATGATTCGTTCGATATCTTTGATTTCACGAATTGGATTGTGAATAACTGGGCCTTCCCCCTTGGCAAATTCCAAATCGAGCCCCATGGGTTCGAGAATAGGGAGTAGGTCAGAGAAGATAATGGCAGCATCGACACCGAGTTTGGTGACGGCTGTTACCATAATTTCGGCGCAGAGATCCGGACGCTTACAGAGTTCCAAAAACGTGGTTTTATTACGGATGTCTCGATACTCTTTCATGTACCGACCTGCCTGACGCATGAGCCAGACGGGTGTGACATCAGTCTTTTCACCGCGGCAGGCTTTCATAAACGGGCTGTCAAACCACGGCGCATTGGGATCTAGTACATCAGAGCTCGGGCCGGATAGCATATGCCGAATCCTTTTCTTTCTTTGTTTCAGGTCTTGGCTTGATCGCGCGGCAGCGATCACCATAGGTCCCATTTTCGGGCTGTCTGGTTCCAGGTCAACCGGAAGAGACAGATGTTTCATCCATTCTGTGGTGGTGGGCCCAATCGAGACCACGACACATTCGTCAAACTGCGATGTTAATTGCTCTTCCAGCCCCATTTGCTTAGCGAGACTAAAGAGATTGGTAACCTGATGAGCGGATGTGAACATCAACACATCCATCTCACCTGCCACGATGGTTCGAATATTGTTTTCCAGTGGACCGATATCTTCGGGCAACTCCCATCGATAAACCTTTACGGTTTGGATATGAGCTCCACGGGCTTCCAGCCCTGCCACCAGACTTGGATTTGGTTTCCCATATTCCTGGATCGCAATGGTCAAATGATTGACCGGGCATTCCATGTCCAGAGTTGACAGTATTTCCCTCCATGTATTTGGCGAGGGAACTTTAATGGTTGGCGTAATCCCGAATTCCTTCATTGCCGCAACGGGTTTAGGGCCACGTGTTACAGTGGTCATATCCCGGAGGCAGTTGATGAAGCGGTCAAGATCGATATGGTGTTCGACCGCTTTGATCAGATGCTTAAATCCAACGCCGGTCATGACGATAAACACGTCGATCTCGCCGGTCATGATGCGGTTTGCTAAATCAATACTCGGCCGATTTTCTTCCAGAGCCACTTCTCGCATGGAGGGGCTGACATGAGGTTGTCCCTGATAGCGTTCAATGAGTCGACGAATATCATCTGCACGCCGACTTTCAAAAGAAGCCACCTGCATTCCGCCGAAATCTGGTTCTGGTTGAGATTGATTCATGATGTTTTCAATATAACTCACACTGAGCAAATTGAGAGGGTGTTTGAGGCGACGACCTAAGTGGTTTTTCAGAAAGTAGAAAAAGAGGAAGAAAAGATCAGGAATTACTGAATTTCATCTAAGGGAAATGCCGAACCAGACGATTCACTATTCACACAGCAGGGATGCTGTGGTGCCAGGTTTTGATAAGAGACGAACAAGGATGTTTGTCTCAAGCCGCTGGCTATCGCTGGAACTCAGGTAGGGAATAGATTCAATGGTTCGTCGTATTTTAGATTTCGATATCGCTCACAGATCGATATCTGGACAAACACCTGTTTGGGACCATTTGAAGCAGGAAACTCACGTCAAAGTGAAGCTCGGTGATGTTCTCCCCGCTCTGGCAGATGCTTTGCATAGCCAGCGTGTCTGGGTACAGGACTTTCAGGACGATCAAATTGAACTCAGTAAAGATTTACTGGAAGTCATTCAAGCGTATCAGCAAGTACGTAACGTGGCGTAATTGTCACTTAAGTTAGCCGGCAATCCTGGTCTTCGGAATTTGCTCTGCGGGGAGCGACCATCCGGAGGCCTTTTTTTTGTGGATGAGTTGATTTGTCGGATAGCCGGTAAATTGAAACAATAGAAAGAGAACGTCAAAAACTAGAAATGTAACTAAATCGGGAAATGTGTGATGAGTGAACAGCAGCAACGTCAGGAACGAATTGATGATCTGATTCGTCGTATTCGAGATTCAGCTCAACGGCTTGCCGAAGATCACCCCGCGCGCGGTGATATGAAGATTCTCAGCCGCACCTTAAGAGAGTTGCGGTATGCCTTCAAAGTATTTGCTCCCTATCGAAAACATCGCAAAGTGACAGTATTCGGTTCGGCTCGTACGCCGGCTTCAGAACCAACTTATCAGGCTTGTGTAGATTTTGGACGAGAAATGGCCGAACGGGATTGGATGGTGATTACCGGCGCAGCACACGGGATCATGGAAGCTGGGCATGTAGGAGCCGGCCGAGAAATGTCGATGGGACTTAATATTATGTTGCCCTTCGAACAGTCGGCGAATGCGGTAATCGATGGCGATCATAAGCTCGTCAACATGAAGTACTTCTTCACTCGTAAACTCATGTTTGTCAAAGAATGTGATGCTGTGGTTTGTTACCCAGGTGGCTTTGGGACCATGGATGAAGCAATGGAAGTGCTGACGCTTGTACAAACCGGTAAGCGGGATGTCGTCCCCATCATTCTGGCTGATGCTCCCGGTGGGAATTACTGGAAAATGTTGGATAACTTCGTTCGCGAGGAATTACTGGGTGGTGGAATGATCTCACCTGAAGACCTGCATTTGTATTCGGTAACCGAAGATTATCAGGAAGCCGCAGATGAGATTCTGCAGTTTTATAAAAATTATCACAGTATGCGTTATGTCGGACGCGATCTTGTGTTGAGGTTCAAACACCCTTTATCGGAATCAGCCCTGGAGCAGGTAAATACTGACTTTGCAGATATTCTCAATAGCGGTACGTTTACTCAAACCGGCAGGTTGGATGACGAGCAGGACGACCCGGCCACCAACGATTTAACCAGATTGGTCTCTCACTTCAATCGCAGAAACCACGGGCGTTTACGCCAGCTGATTAACTTTATTAATCAACAATAGTTAGAGCTGATGATACGCCCTTATGAAGTGGTGGCTTTCATAAGCCCAGTGGCAAACCCAAGCACGTCCTGAGCATCACGACACGAGGTAACCAGTTGAGAGTAGTCTCCTTTGGACTCGCATAACTCCAGAAGCGAGGGGGCTAGTCCACTAGTTCTTTCGCCTGGTTGAATTAACTCAGCAGTCGCTGCAATGGCCTGATCAATCTGACCTATCCGGTTGAGAAGATCAATATAAACTTCGACCGCCAGCGTGCCCCATTGGTTTCGCGGGACTTCGTCGGCTTTTTGCTTAAAGTGATCTAATGCCTGTTCCGTGTTTTGTCCGAGCAGAGCCTGGAAGTATAAGGCGTGATCGAGATAGATATCGGTGAACGGTTCATCGCCTTCATACTGGAATTGTGTGTTGAGTAATCGCCCGTAGTGAGTTAAATCCAATGCCTTGCGAATACTGTCTTCATCTTCCAGGATGCGGCTAAAGCGAGTGGTGGAGGCAAGGTGGGTCGTGTCAATGTGATAAGCATGCTCGCCAAATAACCACTCACGGTTGGTGACCAAACCTTCCAGAGTAGTTTCTTCTGGGGTCGATTCACTTCGATGTTCAATATCAGACTTCACGTTATTGAACAGTTCCGCATGGACATGATCTAGCAACAACTTGGCGACTTTACGTTGTTCCGGTTTAGATTTGTGGGCAACGACTGTTTCATAGGTTGTGATGGAGTTACAGGTGCCATAGCTGTCGAGCACAATCTTAAATCCGCGTTCGACGTCGACCCCTTCCTGAAGTAGGACTTCCACGAGTTCATCAATGTTATTGTCACCGACTTCGATCTGGTCGAGTTGATCTTTGACAGCCTGGCGATCACCGACAGGCCGCATGTACATATAACCTTCGGAGATTCGGCCTTCTGCCAGCAGTCCCATACCTACCTGACGACAGGCGTCGATCAGTCCGTCTTCAAGTGCTATTCGTTGAGAATCTTCCAGTTCATCACCGGATTCACCGTAAAGCAAAGGGAGGCCGATTCGGTGTCGTACCTGCATTTTTAAGGCTTCGAAAAGCTCATGGTACTTCTTTTCAGCCTGAAGGCTGGTAATCAACTTTTCCAAAACGGCATCGATTCCGCCATTTTCCATACTGGTTTCGAGTTGGTCGTAGAGTGTTTCTGACATGCCAATGCAACCTAGTCACGCGTTCAGTGTTAATTTGTTTGTCTGTTCTCTATCGTAGCAGGATGCAGTGGGTAAACAATTAGGTAGCCTGACAATTCGGTCTGGCTGAGTGTCACGTTTTCGGTTTGGATTATAGCTTTGCCACTGAAGGTATCCGACGGCCTCTTGAGTTTAAGAATCATGACGATTAGGTATGCGGGTAACATTGGATTTCCACGCTACGGACGCTTCGTAGCCTTGCTAATCAGCGGTCACAGATTTATCCTAAATGCTTAGGGATGAACTGTTTTTTAGTAATAAGACGTCCCATTCCCCTTAAAGCAATTGGCTTCTTTGATTTAGGAAATGACTATGCGAACGCAACAGATTCAAAGTAAGTGGTCTCGGGTGAGTACATCTGTCGCGACCATTCTACTTGTTGTTCTGTTTTTAGGGTTCAGCGGATGTTCTGATGATTCATCGAACAACAGCACGCCGCCCGGACAGCCGGAGACATCTGCAGAAACCGATAACACGGATCCAGATGCGGAAGAACCCACTGAAGAACCCACTGAAGAGCCAGCAGAAGAGCCAGCAGAGGAGCCAGCAGAGGAGCCAGCAGAGGAGTCAACAAGCTCTATTCCTATGACATTGCAGGGAGAACCTGTCGAACGTGATGGAATCGACTGGACGTTTTGGCGAGGCCCCGGTTCCAACGGGATCTCACCAGAATCAGGTTTGGTCGATGACTGGGATCCAAATGGTGGTCCCGGAAGTAATGTGAGTTGGAAGCGTTCAGACCTTGGAGGCCGTAGTACTCCAGTGGTGATGAACGGGCGTCTGTATATGCTCTGTCGAGCAGAACGTGAATCATCCCGCGAACGAGAACAGGTTGTTTGTTTGAATGCCGCAACTGGTGAGACGATCTGGACCAACGTATTTAATGTTTGGCTATCCGATGTCCCGGATACTCGTGTTGGTTGGAGTAATGTTACGGCAGATCCGGAAACTGGAAATATTTATGCACTTGGTGTCTGTGGATTCTTCCAATGCATCAACGGTGAAACCGGTGAAACCATTTGGTCAGTGCCTCTCCACGAACGATTTGGATTGCTGAGCACTTATGGTGGACGAACCAATACGCCAGTGATCGTTGATAATCAGGTGATCATCAGCTCGATCGTGATTGGTTGGGGAGAAATGGCTAAGCCAGCGCACCGCTTCATTTCGTTCGATAAAGCGACAGGCGAAGTTATCTGGTTTAATGGAACTCGTCCATTGCCCTATGACACAACTTACAGTTCGCCAACAGTTACTGCTTTATCAGGGCAAAAATCACTCGTCTTCGGTTCCGGTGACGGTGCCGTATGGGCTATCCAGCCTCGTACAGGGAGCCACATCTGGCAGTACAAATTCTCTCGCCGTGGACTCAATGTTTCACCGTTGGTTATTGGGGATAAAGTACTGAGCGGTCATAGCGAAGAAAATATTGTCGGAACATCTATGGGTGCGGTAGCTTTGATTGACGGAAGTGGGCAAGGTGACGTCACTCAAAGTCATGAACTTTGGAAATACGAAGAAGTGATGATGGGTAAATCATCCCCGATTGCCGTTGGAAACCGTGTTTATTGCTTTGATGACCGTGCCAAGGTGTATATCTATGATTTAGAAACGGGCGAGCAAATCGGCCGTAAGCTGGCATTAGGTCGAGTCATGCGTGGAAGCCCTCTGTATGCGGATGGAAAAATTTACGCAGTTGGGAATTCAGGTAACTGGGCTATTTTCCAACCTGATGAGGAGCAGGGGCTAGTGAAGCTGTCGAGCGGACGACTACCAAATAGTGAAACAATGAATGCATCCCCGATCGTCTCTCATGGACGCCTTTATCTCGAAACCAGTGGTGGATTGTACTGTATCGAAGATCCGGAAAAGACGTCAGCAGTTGAGGAACAGATTCTACAACCGGAAGAAGCAGCTTCCGATGATCAGGTGGCTGCTCATCTCCAAGTGGTACCAGCGGATGCATTGCTTCGCCCTGGCCAATCGCAGGAGTACAAAGTTTTGCTGTATAACGCTGCCGGTCAATTAATTGGGCCAGCTGAAGGGGCAGAATTATCGGTAGATGGTTATGGAGCTATCGAAGGTAATACATTTAATTCGTCAGCCGATGCTGCTCACGTGGCCGCTTATGTTACTGCCACCGCTGGTGAATTGTCTGGGCGAGCCCGAGTGCGTATTGTGCCGGATCTTCCCTGGAGCTTTGATTTTGATGATCTCACAGCTCCTCCAGTGACCTGGGTTGGTGCCCGTTATCGCCATGTGGTTCGAGAGATCGACGGTAGTAATGCCATGGTTAAGATCACGACCATTCCAAAAGGGACTCGAAGCCGGTCCTGGATGGGACATTCAGACTTGTCCAATTACACAATTCAAGCGGATGTCAAAGGCGCTCGCTCGAATGACAAATTGCCTGATATAGGTCTGACAGGCCAGGGGTACTGTCTGGATATGCAGGGTGAAAGCCAGCGTCTTCAGATTCGTACCTGGGTTCCACAGGAACGGATGGCAAAGTCTGTGGCTTTTGCCTGGAAAGAAGACCAGTGGTACACGCTGAAATTCCGAGTTGCTGTTGAGGATGGCAAAGCTGTTTTGCGAGCCAAGGTTTGGGAAAAGGGAAGCGAAGAGCCAGCCGAGTGGTTACTCGAAGCAATCGATGATGTCCCCGTGACTCAAGGTAGCCCTGGATTGTACGGTAACGCCAAGGATGCTGAGATTTACCTCGACAATATTACTGTTACCGCAAACGACTAAAACAAACCTAGATAATACAAAGTAGATTGTGACGAGTTGATTAGATTGAGGTCCCGTTCAGCTCGGGTAAGAAAACGGACCGGAGATAAGATAATGAAAAATGTAAGAGTTATCGGATTATTAACCCTCTGCTTTTTGCTGGGTTTGTTTACCGTGGCTACGATTTCAGGCTGCTCGGACAAAAAAGAAGATCCAGTAGAATTTGAAAGTCCTGTAGAGGAACCAGCTGAAGAACCAGCTGAAGAGCCAGCCGAAGAGCCAGCTGAAGAGCCAGCCGAAGAGCCAGCCGACTTGTTCAGCTTTAAACTCGACGAAAAAGGCAATCCTGTGATTCAGCCTGGCGATTGGGGACAATGGGGTGGAACTTCTTATCGGAATAACACTCCGGTAGCGACAGGCATTCCAACGAACTGGAATGTTGGTCGTCGTGATCGTGAAACAGGCGAATGGTCCGGTCAGGAAAACATTAAATGGGTTTCCGCTGTAGGTAGTCAGACTTACGGAAATCCCGTGGTGGCCAGTGGCAAGGTGCTTGTAGGCACCAATAATAGCGGTGGCTATCTCGCTCGTTATCCTTCCAATGTCGACTTAGGCGTGCTGCTCTGCTTTGACGAGCAAACTGGCGAATTTCTCTGGCAGCACTCCAGCGAGAAACTGCCAACGGGTCGAGTTCATGATTGGCCTCTGCAAGGTATTTGTAGTGCTCCCTATGTAGAGGGTGATCGAATCTGGTTTGTTTCGAGTCAGGGTAAAGTGGTTTGTGTGGATGCCGATGGCTACCATGATGGATCGGACGACGGTGACATCAGCAATGAACGAGCTCGTTTGTTTGATATTCGAGTGAATGAAGATCCCGCAGCGGATCAAGTTGCACCGGCAACCGCCGCTTTGAACGAAGGGACAGTCAATGACACACTACGGGCTGCTGCGGCTAAGGCTGGATTTGAATTGCCAGAGGAAGTGACGGTAACAGCAGACGACAATGGTAAGAAATGGACAATCGCTGCGAAGATCAATAATGAAGACCGCACAGTGATTGCTCAGATCATAGGTCCCAAACTAAGCGTCTTTAAAGTGGTCACCGCTAGTGATACCCAGGAAGCTGATACTTTGTGGGAATATGATATGATGGAATCCCTGGAAGTTTCACAACACAATATGTGCTCGTGCTCGATTACGGCGATGGGCGACCTGTTGTTTATTAACACTTCCAATGGCCTGGATGAATCTCATGTCAACTTGCCGTCACCGGATGCTCCAAGCTTTATCGCGATGGATAAGAATACTGGTGAAGTGTATTGGACAGATAAATCTCCGATCGATAATATCCTGCACGGACAATGGTCTTCGCCAGCGGTTGGTTTACTCGGAGGTGTTCCTCAGGCAATCTTTGCTGGAGGCGACGGTTGGGTATACAGCTTCAAAGCAGATAAAGGAACCGATGGGGCTCCTGAATTACTTTGGAAGTTTGATGCCAATCCTAAAGTCAGTAAATGGATCCTGGGCGGTCGTGGTACGCGCAATAACATTATCGCGACACCTGTCATCTATGATGGTTACGTCTACGTCGCTGTGGGACAGGACCCAGAGCACGGTGAAGGAGAAGGGCACTTATGGTGCATTGATCCAACTAAGCGAGGAAACGTGGGCCCTGAACTTGCTATTAACGTAGCGACCGGTGAAGAAATTGCTCATCAACGTTTACAGGCAGTCATTGAAGAAGACGGGCAGGTCGCAAGAGATAACCCAAATTCAGCTGTCGTCTGGCACTACAGTGTGAATGATGTAGATGGTGACGGAGAATACAACTTCGAAGAAACTATGCACCGAAGTTGTGGAACGGTTTGTATTAAAGATGACTTGCTTTACATTTCTGACTTCAGCGGTTTATTCCATTGCCTGGATGCGAAATCAGGAGAAGTTCACTTTACCTATGACATGTTCGCCGCTGCCTGGGGATCCCCTCTGATCGTTGATGGTCATGTTTATATCGGTGACGAAGATGGCGATATTGCAATCTTCGAATTGAGTAAAGATGCGAAAGACCCGATTGAGGAAATCAATATGGGAAATTCAGTTTACTCGACTCCTATTGTGGCAAACGGAACTCTGTTCATTGCCAATAAGACGCATATCTTTGCGATTGCAACGACAGAAGAAGCCGAGGCAGGAGCTGAGTAATAGCGCCACCTCATAAACTGAAAAAACGAGGCTTGGTAATCAGAGCGGATTACCAAGCCTCGTTTTGCATTGAACTCATAAACAATGGTATAGCGAACTCTTCATACGAAGATCCGTTGGATGTTTATGAATCTTCGACTTCGAATTCCTCTTTCTTCTTCTGCAGAAAGTGAGGTGATTTTTTGCTGAGCTGTTCTGCTTTGGCCAAAGCTTCTTTACGCTCATGAAACTCGAATTTCGCGACCGGTTTCATGGTGGAACTGTAAACGATCCAAAAAACCTTCTTGATCGTTTGCTTTCGTCGTCGACGTGTTCTCTTTTTCGGAGCCGCTGTCGCAACAGCAGCAACTGTCTTCTTTACAGTTTTTTTCTTGGCGGCCTTCTTTTTCTTAACCGGCTTCTTAGGGGCAGCTTTCTTCTTGACGGCCTTCTTTTTAGCCTTCTTCTTCGGAGCAGCTTTCTTCTTAACTGTTTTTTTCGTAGCTACCTTCTTCTTGGGAGCTGCTTTCTTGGGAGCTGCTTTCTTTTTCACAGCTTTTTTCTTAGCCATTGGTCACTTTGGGATTAAAGCATCGAGGATCCGTAGTTCAACGAACCATACGGCAGAAGTGGAATATACGCCTCTTACGCTGCCATTAACAACTCTTATGATAGCGAATTAGTATAAAAAAAATCAAAGCCAGATAGGCCGTTCTTTGAGCAATTAGTCAATTGAGAGGTTCAATATCGACTAATTCCGTTGTTTTCACGGTTTTACGACGTAATTGACCACAGGCCGCATCAATGTCATCCCCCTTACGCTGGCGAAATTGGATATTGATATTGGCTTTAAGGAGGATCGCTCGGAAGTTACCAATGGCTTTAGATGATGGCGTGCGATAAGGCAAGCCAGCCACCGGATTGTAGGGGATGACGTTCAATAGCACATTTCGTGCTTTGAGTAGACTAGCTAATTGGTGCGCATGTTCGGGTCGGTCGTTAACATCAGCCAGTAACACATATTCAAATGTTAGGCGTCGACTGCTGACTTCGAAATAGTGATCAGCCGCATCGAGGATTGTCTGGATACCAATATTTGAATTTACAGGGACGATTTCGTTACGCAATTCATCATTCGGAGCATGTAAAGATACAGCCAGGTGATAGCGACTGTTTAGCTTGGCGAGTCGAGTGATCGCTGGAGGCAAACCAACCGTTGAAATCGTAATCCTGCGTGCACTGATACCTAAGCCATCAGGTGAGCTGGCCTGGTCGAGAGCAGGCAGTAGACGGTCCAGATTGGCCAGCGGTTCTCCCATCCCCATAACTACGATATGGCTGAGTCGCTCCTGTTCAGGCAGTAAACGCTGTAGGCGCAGCATTTGTTCGACGATTTCCCCCGTAGTTAGGTTGCGATCGACACCGTCGAGTCCGCTGGCACAGAAGACACACCCCATCGCACAACCGACCTGAGAGCTGATGCAGATGGTTCTGCGATTTTCTTCACGTAATAAGACACATTCGATACGGCCTCCATCCTGAAGTTCCAACAATAGCTTTTCGGTGCCGTCAGCCGACTTCTGATGCTCAACGACCTTTGTCGTCCAGATCTGAAAATTCTCGCTGACCTGGTCTCTTAAGGCCTTAGGAAGATCACTCATATCATCAAACCCCTTGGCACGTCCTTGAAAGAGCCAACGCTGAATCTGTTTTCTGCGGTAGGCAGGAAACTGATGCTGCGTGAGCCAATCACCAACGTGATGGTCTGATTCGAGGATATGCTTCACGGTGACTTATACCTCTAAAGGATTTTCGGAAGGATCGTGTTGGTCGAGTAGATTTAAGATTGTGCCGTCCTTGAGGGCAGCCTGAAATGTATCCAGAGACTCTAGGACAAGGTGACTACAAAATTTGATTACCCAATTGTGCGCCATGGGACTGATGGTGATGACTATTTTTCGATTTCTGTAGGCTTCCCACATTTCAATGGCTGTCCCCATGGATGCTTCAGGAGCATAAGCGACAAGGACATCGATTTCCTTTCCACACATCTGATTGTGATGGTAAAACGTGCGTTTTCCGGTTTGGTCATCGTATTCGATGGAGTCATTATGTCCTGCTAGTGGATCATATACCTCAGCATCCTCGATATCAGAGGTGATCCATTGGTGTAACAGAGAACGATAATTTTGCGTATGCAGTTTCGGATCGATTAAAGAACCTTGCATTATTCCGGCAATAAAAAATCTCATTGATTCGTAGCTCAAAGCAGCCTTGTGTTTTTGTTCGTAAAATGGAATAGCAGTACATCTTTGTAATCGACCCAACTAATATTCAAAAGGTACGAAATCGTGGCTGACGCGCAGATTCCAAAACGAACCAAGCAGGAAAAAGAGCAACTCATTGCTCAAGTCTTGGAGATGATGGCGATCCCTGGCAAGAGCGGTGAAGAACTGGACATTGCCAATTATATTCGCGAGCAACTACTGGCGGCGGGAGCCTCGGAAAAGTCTATTCGAACAGACTCTGCTCATCGGCGTACTCGAATTAAAGGTCAGGTCGGTAATTTGGTGTTTAAGCTGCCAGGCACAATCAAAGCGCCTCGGCGGATGTTAAGTGCTCATTTGGATACTGTTCCAATTTGTGAAGGTTGTCGCCCTCAGCGTCGAGGGATGAAAGTGATTTCGATCGATAGTCATACCGGATTGGGTGCTGATAATCGTGCAGGCTGCGGTGTGGTTCTTTCGACGGCTTTGGAAATCTTGCGACGAGGTCTGCCTCATCCGCCCCTGACGTTTACCTGGTTTATACAGGAAGAGGTTGGGTTGCAAGGTTCGCGATATGCAACCACGAGTCTGTTTGGAGACCCGAAACTGGCGTTTAATTGGGATGGAGGCTCTCCGGTCAAAATGACGGTTGGGGCCACTGGCGGTTATCGTATGACCATCAACGTCACGGGTATTGCTGCACATGCAGGTGTTTGTCCTGAACGGGGCGTCAGTGCGATTGCTATTGCCTCCTTGGCTATTGCAGATTTGCAGAGCCATGGTTGGCATGGAGCGATCTCTAAAGGGAAACAATCGGGGACATCCAATGTTGGCATTGTGCAGGGTGGGGATGCCACCAATGTGGTCACAGACCACGTCTATGTGCGTGCCGAAGCACGCAGTCATAATGCAAACTTTAGAAAGCGTATCGTACGGGAAATTGAAAGGGCATTCATCCGTGCCTCTAAGAAAGTGAAGAATGTTCAAGGAGAATGTGGAAGTGTCAGTTTCGAAGGATTCCTGGATTATGACTCCTTTAAATTGAGTTCCCGGGAACCTTGTGTTCGTATTGCCAAGGGTGTCATTGAATCGCTTAATCAAGAGCCAGTGTTTGCTATCGCCAATGGTGGTTTAGATGCGAACTGGATTACCAAACATGGCATTCCTACGGTTTCCATGGGATGTGGGCAGTTAAATGCCCATATGGTGACAGAGACGTTGAATCTAAAGGAATACTTGACGGCCTGTGATATTGGATTGGCGATCGCCTTAGGGGCTGAGGGATAGAGTGATGCAACCAGACGATGAATTGTGTTTGTGTTTTCACATTACCAAACGTAAGGTTACCAATTACATTCGCGTAGAGAAGCCTCAACGTGCATCACAGATTAGTGAATGTTTTGGAGCAGGGACAGGATGTGGATGGTGCCGCCCCTTTTTACAGCGTTTGTTTGAACAAGCGGATTCGAGTAATGAGGCAGTGGATTCAGTGAATGCCTTGCCTTCTAGAGAGGAATACTCATCCTTACGTAAAAAATATATGGATGAGAAGAAGCAACAGCGAAACCCTTAATCCTCCGGATGGTTTAATACGGTATCAAAAGGTAAGATGCCGTTTTTGTTTTGCCATTGCTGTTCAAGTAAACTGAACTCCGGATTCAACCTTCTTAGTTTAGATCCGGCCATAGAATTTGAAAAAACCCGAAGCTTCCACCATCGATTACGCTGAATTGGATCCGGATGTCCGGTTAATGCTTCAGGTGCGCGAGGATAACGCAGCTGCTTTTGAAGAATTGGTCTCACGTTATCAAGCGAGGCTGGTTACTGTATTCGAGAATATGGTGGGCCGCCGTAGTATGGCAGAAGATTTAGCGCAGGAAGTGTTTCTTAGAATTTACCGAGCTCGCAAACGTTATGTTGCTGGTTCTCGCTTTTCCACCTGGCTTTACCGAATTGCCCATAACGTAGCCAGTAACGCTCGACGCAGTCTGGCACGCCGCAAAGAAGTTAATGTAGTGGCTCAGTCGAACGGAGAATTATCGGCTCAACCCTTAACGCATATGGTTCAGGAAGTCAGCGGACTGATGCCAACCAGGCAAGTAGATCAATTGGAACGAGCGAAGATCGTACGAGCCGCCATGGAGTCTCTCAATGAACGGCAACGCATGGCATTGTTGCTTTCAAAGTTTGAAGGCATGAGCTATGAGGAAATTGCGAATTCGATGGAGCTAAGCGTATCGGCCATTAAGAGTTTACTGTCGCGGGCACGCGGTAATTTGAAAGATATACTAGCTCCTTATTTTCAGGAGGGAGTATTGCCTGAGTCGGTTGGCGAGGTCTTAGAGCATAACACGCAAGAAGGGCCTAAGCAGGAAGGAGGAGAACGATAGTGTCAAACCAAGATGATCTGGCATCGGCAGACGCCAATGTGGAAACAGAAGAATTTAATCAGGATAACCAACAGTTAGTGGCTTATCTTGACGGCGAACTTGATGACGTCCAGAGTCAGGACATAGAGCGACGACTGAGCGATGACCCTGAATTCCGCCTTCGCCTCCAGCAATTGCAACAGGCCTGGGATTTACTGGACGAGCTCCCCCAGGCAAATCGCGACGAAGACTTTACTCGCAGTACCGTTGAATTTGTGGCCTTAAATGCTCGGCAGCACCTGGCAGAGACCAAACAATGGTCACAGGCCAGCTCCACAAAATCCTTGATTTGGCGAGTGCTGGCATTGGTCGCTGTAACTTTGCTCGGCTGGTATTTAGGAGATTGGTATTTTGGTAAACAACATCGTCAGCTGCTTGAAGATATCGAGGTTATCTCAGAATTCGATCAGTATCGCCTGACCGATGATTTTGATTTTTTGCAGAAGTTGGAGGCATCAGGTGTCTTTTATACAGAAGGAGAATCTGATGAAGATTAAGCCTCTCACATTGCTCGGCTTGTTTGCAACTCTGATTGGTCCGATGGCTTCCTCGCTGGTGGGACAATCACCGCTTCCTCGCACCTTCCAGGAACTTGATCAACTAGCTCCGGAACAACGCAATGAACTCCGGCAGAAGAAAGTGCGGTTTGAACAATTAACCGAAGAACAACAACACGCTCATCGGTCATTCAACTCTCGGCTGAATTCAGCCGAGAATTCTCAGCAATTACGAAAAGTGATGCTGTCGTACACTCAGTGGTTATTGGATTTGGAATCTGACGAACGTCAAAGAATCTTGGACTTGCCTGTTGATCAGCGGGTTGCGGAAGTGATTAAGCTGGTGAAGCAGGAAAAGGAGCGACGATTCAAAGAACTACTTGATACCAATTTGAGTGGAGAGGATTTGACGGCATTTGGAGCATGGTATGACCGCTGGTTAGTGAAAAAATCTCCCGTTATTGAAGAGCTGGGGAAACAGATTGACGAACCGGTAACTAAGACGTTGATGGCCAATATGGAGAATAAGAAGCACCGAAATACGATCATTGTGGTTGCTTTACTGAGAAAATACGGCGATTCATTGTGGCAGGACTGGTTTGAGGACTGGGAATCAGACGTAACAGGCCTGATTGGTTCCATGTCGGAAACAGCTCAGATTCTCTATGCCTCGGCTGAAAATGCCCAACAACGGCTAAGACTTGTACTACGTTGGGGGTATTACTCTTTTGTGGCACAAAGCATGCCGGACGTGTCAGAGGACCGACTGCTTGAATTCTATAACTCTGAATTGACTCAGGATCATCGGGAGATTCTCGATCGACAATCTCCAACCCAGTGGCTACCTATGCTACGCAGGTTTTATTTTCAATATCGAATGCCTGAGATGATTCGCAGGATGCTCGGTCCTCAAAAACCCTCTTAGGAGTGAATCTCCGGCGTTGGAGTTTCTTGACTTAAAACCAACCGAAAACAGTCGTAAATTTGCTTTGTTAGCGGGCTTCGGTGTTGTCTCAGGAGGCCCCTAATCCGTATTCTATAGCAGAATATTAATCGAATTTAAACAACTCCCAATGAAATGAATTCAGGGAGAAGGAGCGATATTTTGATCGTAGCCGCGACTACAGCAAGTTTTCCAAATCTATCTCTGAGCGATGCATTACAGCGAATAGCGGACCTGGAATATACGGCCGTGGAAATTGCCATTACTGATGATAGTAACCACATTACCCCGGCGGATGTAAGCAGGGACCGTAATGACGCCCATGCAATCCTGCGCAAGTCTCATCGATTGGAAGTTACCAGCTTTGAATTGGGAATTCAGGCGACGGGCGAGGAACACTATAAGCAATTTGAAGACATCTGTGAGCTTGCCCGAATCTCAAAAGTCGTCACCTTAAATGTGCCTTCCGCGGAACTGGGAACTCCCTTTAACGAAGAAGTTGAACACCTGCGTCGTCTTGTTCAAATTGCAGACGATTATGGAGCCAAAGTTTGCATTCGTAACCAAAGTGGTCGGCAAGCCTCGGATCCAGACACGATTAAAGTCCTCTGTGATAATGTCGATAATCTCGGGTTGGCATATGATCCCAGTATTTACATTTGTGGACCGGATGCAGGTAAAGATACCGATAAAGTTCAGCCTTACGTAGGGCATGTCTATTTACGTGATACCAGCCCATCGGAATTCCAAGTGAAAGTGGGGCAGGGAGAAGTTGATTACGGTCGAGTTCTGTCTGAGCTTATGGCAACAGGTTATCGTCGTGCCTTGTGCGTGGATGTTGCGGAAACCCCAGACACAGAACACTTCGCAGAGATGCGAAAAATGAGGCTCTTGCTAGAAAGCCTGCTATAGGTCTTCGACACTTCTAACTTGAGACTCCATCGAACTATCCACAATCCTCCAATACTGGAGGATTGATTCTGCGCACCGGCGTACCGATAATAGATCTATTAATTGCTCCGAAGGTTTTGAAGGCAGGTAGCAGTAGATGTTTTTCTAATTGCCTCTTGGGTGCGACCATTAGTTTTAAGGATTTTATAAATGCGACGAAATTCATTTTGGTTTATGCTGACCACTCTGTTTTGTTTAACTATGACCAGTTTGCTTCAGGCGGCAGATAAGACAGGCGTTCAAGTCGAGTCCTGGGGCAAGACTCCGGATGGGCAGGAAGTTTATCTGTATTCATTTAGTAATAAAAATGGTCTGCGTGCCAAAATGACCAACTACGGTGCGATTGTCGTATCATTGGAAACTCCAGATCGTAATGGCAAACTAACAAACATCACAGCAGGTTTTGATAATCTTGAAAGCTATTTGGCCGGACATCCTTATTTTGGTTCCACTGTAGGGAGATTCTGCAACCGAATTGCTTTAGGGAAATTCTCTATCGATAAACAGGAATATACACTGGCAACGAATAATGGAGACCACCACCTTCATGGTGGTGAGAAAGGCTATGACAAAGTTGTTTGGACCGGTACGCCAGTGAAGCGAGCGGGGGCACGTGGCGTTGAATTTAGTTATCTCAGTGCCGATGGTGAAGAAGGTTATCCAGGCAATCTAGCGATCAAAGCGACTTACTGGCTTTCCAATAATGATGAGTTGATTGTTGATCTGCAGGCTGAAACTGACAAAGCCACACCAGTCAATCTGACCAACCACAATTACTGGAATCTTGGTGGTGTTGGCAGTGGGTCTATCCATGACCATCACCTGAAGGTTGAAGCAGATCAAGCTTTGGATGTGGATGAAGGATTGATCCCCACTGGTAAACTCAACGATGTCAAAGGAACGCCATTGGATTTCCGAGCCTTTCATAAGATCGGTGAGAGAATCGAAGAAAACAATCTCGATCCCAATGGTTATGACCACTGTTTCGCCCTGCGAAATCAGTCCGGGAAAATGGCCTTGGCCGCCACAGTGAAAGAAGAGAAATCAGGACGCGTCATGCAGATTTTCACCGATCAAATCGGTCTTCAGTTTTACTCTGGAAACTTTCTGACCGGGGATGAGAGTAGTGGCGGCAATGAGTACCAGACGCTGTTTTGTCTGGAGACTCAACACTATCCAAATTCACCGAATATCAAATCTTTCCCTTCAACGATTTTGCAACCAGGGAAAAAGTATCACCATGTTACGGTACATGCGTTCAGTGTAGAGAACTAAACAAGCTTAACGAACTAACCTATAAGCACAGGATTTACATCGAGTTTAGGCCGGGCATCAAACTATGTTGATGCTCGGCTTTTTTTGTTTTGGATTAGGATTTCCCGATCTCGCCTTTTGTTAGTGTACAAGCGTGCACTATAATTCCGATATCTATAACATTGGTAGTGACAGGCCTGTTCGCGACAGAATCGAAACTACTGAAACGACTTTGATCCAACCAATATGGGCAAGGAGTGCTTTTCACTATGGCTCCGACAGACACACTCACGCAACGGCAGTTGTCGGTTTATAAATTCATTCGGGATAAGATTACTCTGCGTGGCTATGGTCCCACGGTTCGTGAGATTGCCGATGCATTCGGAATCAAGTCACCGAATGGTGTGATGGGGCACCTCAGAGCCTTAGAGAAGAAAGGGCTTATTATTCGAGACAAGAATAAGTCCCGGGCTATCGAGTTGACACCGGAGGCTTTGGAAGAGCAGCGAGGGCTACCACTGGCAGGAGTTGTTGCCGCGGGTCCAACGCACCTTGCTTTTGAACAAAATGAACGGATTGATTTTAGTGACTTATTTAGTGGTTCAGAACAATTCGTACTGCAGGTTAGCGGAGAGTCGATGATCGACGCTCATATCTCCGATGGAGATTTTGTTGTGGTCAAAAAACAAACAAGTGCGAGTGAAGGAGAGATGGTGGTGGCCCAGACAGACGAAGGTGAGGCTACACTTAAATTTTGGCATCCGGAGAAAAACCGAATTCGACTTCAGCCGGCAAACTCATCGATGGATCCGATCTACGTCAAGCATGCCAATGTCTTGGGAATTGTCGTGGGTGTGATCCGTCAGATGTGACGACGTTTACGCTGATTTGTCGAGTTGATTATTAAGTTTGTTGTAGAGTGTTTTCAAAGACACTCCCAGCTCTTTTGCCGCTTCCGGTTTATTCCCTTCATGACGCTCTAATGCCTGATTAATGGCCCACATTTCTAATTCGCTCAGTGTCTTGCCAGAGAAGTCCGTTGCCCCGACTGAAGGAGCCAGTGTCTGGCTGTCAGTCTCCGCAAGTCGCTGAGGAAGGTGATGAACATCAATGGGGAGCTGGTCACAGAGTATGGATGCATGCTCAATGACATTGGCCAATTCCCGTACGTTACCTTTCCACGATGCAGATTCCAAAGTGGCGAGGGCAGCTGCTGTGAACACATCTCCATCACCTTTGGCGACAGGCTGTTTCCGATTATAGAGATGGGTGGCGAGTAGCGAAATGTCAGCGATACGGTCTCGTAATGGTGGTATCCCGATTTCAAAAGGATTGATTCTAAACAGCAAGTCTTCTCTGAATTCACCGTGTTGCACCATTGATTCCAGATCGCGATGGGTGGCACAAATGACTCGGACATCAACATGAAATGTCTGATTGTCTCCCACTCGGCGGATCTCACCACTCTCCAGAACTCGTAACAGAATCGCCTGAACGTTTTTGGGAAGCTCCCCGATCTCGTCCAGCATAATGGTGCCATGATTAGCCATCTCGAACAGACCGGTACGTTGTGAGTCGGCGCCCGTGAAGGCGCCTTTACAATGGCCGAATAACTCACTTTCGATTAGGTTTTCCGGCAGGGCACCGCAGTTAACTGCTACGAATGGCTGGTCAGATCGCTCACTTAGATTGTGAATCTCTCTCGCCACCAGTTCTTTTCCTGTGCCTGTTTCCCCGCGAACCAACACGGTAGACGTAGTTGGCGCCACGCGTTGGATCAATGCCTGAACCTGCAGCATAAGCGGATGGTTACCCACGAGCTGGTTATGCCCTTCGACACGTTGAAGCTGATGGCTAACCGCTTTTATTTTCCGGGTTAACTGCTGTTGGCTTTGAACACGTTGCAACAGAGATTCAAGTTCGATCAGCTTACATGGCTTTGTCAGGTAATCAAAAGCACCGTATCGTAATGCCGCGATGGCGGATTCAACCGTACTTTTTCCCGTTAAGATGACACATTCAATTTCATCGGATAATTCCCGCGCCTGGCCCAGAAGATCGATGCCGGACATGCCAGGCATATCCAGATCCGTTATCAGGCAGTCGTAGTGATCCTGTTGCAACGCAGCCAGTGCCGTTTCCCCGTTAGGACAAACCGTGACAGTATGTCCCATACGGGGAAGTTCAAAACGTATTAGTTCCTGTAACGATTCTTCGTCGTCCGCGAATAGTACGTGCAACCCTTTAGGCAACTTGGTTTTGTTTTCTGTCATGAAGATCGCTTTCCTGAATTTGTTCCTGAACGGGTAGGGTAACAATGAATTGGGAGCCTTGGCCCGGGCCATCACTCGATGCGGTTATGGTACCGCCATGTTCGCTGACGATCCGGTAGGTGATAGAAAGCCCCAAGCCTGTTCCACGTCCATCCCGACGACGTGTAAAGAAAGGCTGAAATAGTTGCTGTAAAACCTCGGAGGACATGCCACAGCCATCATCTGTAATCGTGATTTGGCATTCTCGGTCATTTCCGTCAAGCTGTACTGTGACGATTCCACTTTGTTCGAGACTGTCGAGTGCATTAGTAAGTAGGTTAAGCATAACCTGCTTTATTTCCTGAGCGTGAATTACCGCTCGGATTTCACCGCCGTTAGATTGAAACTGGATCATCTTGTCTTTGTATTTGCCGACATGTTTGATGAGTTCTAAAGTGTCTTCAATAATGGGCTGCACTGGCGTGGATTGCCTTTGGGATTCACCGACTCGCGAGAAGTCCAGCAACCGCTCGGTAATTCCTTTACATCGAAAAGCCTCCTTCTGGATGCGTTGAAGATATTTCCGAATGACCTCTAGATTCTCGGAGACTTCCTCATCTTGATCGACACCGGTCGTGTTAACGATTTCAGTCATGCGTGATTCCAGTGATTCGGCACACATAGCGATCGAAGCTAGAGGGTTGTTAATTTCATGAGAGACTCCGGCTGCTAGAAATCCAACACTAGCTAACTGCTCACTGCGAATGGCTTCCTTAGTACGTACCTGAACCTGCTCGTCCAAATCATTGCGTATCAGGCGGAAATTCCGAGTCATATTATTCATGGCATCAGCGAGTTCAGCCATGTCATCATCAGTGTCTGTGGTGATTTGAAACTCTAAATCCCCATGAGCTACACGACGACTTCCTGAAATCAATTTATTGAATGGCTTTAGAATCCAAGCATGTCCCAGTCGAATGAGCTGAATCAATAAGGCCGTTGCTGTGATCGTGGTAATCCAAGTGATTACAATCCATGTACGGTACTCCAGTCGAACTTCATCGACGAACGAGCCCATCCGTTGCTGAAGGATTTGTGGAATCAGGTTGGTCTTTCCCGCCAAACTGATGATCGAAGTCTCTAGTGACTCGACGCTTTGCGGTGTTAACGGTCCTTGACCTGTATCTAATAATGCGTCGACCTTCGTCAGTTCCGAACGAATATCCCGGACTACTTCACGCTCACGATGGGTATCATTAATGGCCAAATCACTATCTTCTGCATTGGGCAACACTGCTTCGTAGCGTTCAATCGTATTCCTAATCAGTCTCGTATAGTCAGAAAACTTGGAAGCCTCTACGGCAGCCTCCATTGAGGATTCTGTTTGATACTGAACGAAAGAGTCGTTGAGTTGTTTGGTTTGACGAATCAGATCTTCAGTGATCGGGATTTCTTCCGCCCGTTGACTGATACTTCGAGCTAATCGACGGTACGAGTAAACACCCTGAAACCCACTGAAGGCCAGAGTACCGATAATCGTCATGAGTAGACCGAGACAGACGATGACCTTATTTCGGATTGTCCATTTCATGAGTAGCTCCTGGTTACTTTCTGATCAATCGCTGGACTAGCCATAGCCCAAGAGCGAAAAAGAAAATATTACCCATCCAGACACTGTAGGGGGGCAGGTTACCAGCCTTCGCTTGATTGACTCCGAATTGAAAGATCGGATAGTATGCGACAACGACAGGGAGAAAGACGGTTGCAAAGCAGTTCCAAAAGTCGGCCACACGTTTGCGGATAGAATAGGTGGCTCCAATTAGTACAAATGCTAGACAGCAGAATCCGTTTGCCCAACGCCGGTAAGGTTCAGCTTCGTAACGATTGAGATTGAAGTGAGCCACCCGTAATTCTTCATTATTAGTTTGCCATGCCTTTCCGGTCATCTCCATTAAGTCGCCGGTTAAGAGTTGGAATCCAGCCTGAGCAGCTAGGTTTTGTTTGAGATCTAAAATAGTACTTTGCTGAGAAGTAATGCGTGATTCGATTTCCCTCAAGGCAGTGTCCGATGGGCGATTCGTTGCGTGCCTGGGACCTGCCAAAGATGTCAACGGAATCTCATATTCGAATTTATCAGGCCACTCACCATAGAAGTTAGAGCCCACATCAAACTGTGTATCCTGTAAGACGATTTTGAGTTGATTGGTTTCCGTATTTAGGTTTAGATGCGCCTTTTGTGCCACCAGCGTGATGGGTGATGAATTCTCTTTGGTGTGTATCGAGATCGTAGGTCGAACGAGTGTATCACCCTGAACGTCTTTGACATGAATGGACAACGAGGAAGTGGAAAATGATCGTTGCGTTCGTAACATCCCATAGGCGATATCTTCAAAGCTCTGTAAGACGACTCGATCCACACCGCGACGTCCCCAGGTCACGGCGACATCATTGAGCCAAACAGAAACTAGAGAAACGATGAAGGCCAGAAAAATGACAGGCCAGATTGCTACCATCGGAGAAGTTCCATTGGCTTTGAGGGCGACAAGCTCGTTCGTACCAGACATACGGCCGTAAACGAGACAGGTAGCCATTAGCATCGTTAAAGGGATGGCCATACGAAGTACATCAGGTAGCAAGTAGGGAATCAGGCGCAGCACGGGAACCGGGCCCAATCCTTCTTGAATCGCTCGTTGGGTAAGGAGGATTATCAGCAGAAATAGTGTTAGCCCAAACAGAGCTAACACAAATGCTTTAATCAGCTCCCACCCGATGTATCGAGATACTAGTCTCAACGGTCAAGACTCCGATGGATTGTAAAACTTACAAAATCGCATCGGAAATGTACCAGTTTTTAGAATCTAAGAGAAGCGAAGTTTTTCCATTTAGCCAGTTGGACAGTTAGCCAGCCTGAATTGCAGAGTAATTGAGCTTGTCCGACCCACTTTCACGGTCCGCTATAGAATCAGGGAGCTTGTCGGTCGTAGTCCGACAAAGGAGGACGAAGTCGGATCAAAGGCTCATAAGAAATTGGCGTAGCCCGGATGGCCGAAGCTAAGGTCGCATTTAGACAGTTGGGTTAGATGGTCTATTTACGGAATTCGCTCATGATGAACGTAATTGCTTTAGCGATGTTCTGGAAGGCATTGGTGAAGTCTTGAGCCTGAGTTTGTTCGTTGCTTTCCACAAATGCTTCGTCAAAGGGAGCCCAATTGAATTTATTAGGATGCTCCTTAGCCAGATGGCGAATTTCATTGGCAGTCGACAGAAGTTCTTTCAGAATCGGTTCATTGGGATGGCAATTACTTCTCGTATAAGGACCGGATCCAAAACGATGCTCACGAGCAAGTGTTTCTCCGGATTCTATGCCTGCTCGCCCTAGTGCGAAACCTACTAAGGCGATGACGAGTCCCGCGGCGGATACGCCAATCCCAATCCACTTCGGGTCGATCGCCAGTAATAGCAGGCCGAGCAACACCAATACGATACTGGCTCCAAGGACAACAGGGTGCAGAGGCTTGACGGGAGTTACCGTCTTTCCAACGACAAGCGGTTCCATTTGCTGAACATCCGTCGTAAACTCTGGCCCCTGAATTCTGACGATGATGATGGTGATGTTGTCCGGACCACCTCGCAGATTCGCCAGATCCAGAAGGAACCGCGCCGCTTGCTCAGGAGGTAACGTCGCCATCGCGGCGCCGATTTCACTATCACTGACTTCGCCACTGAGCCCATCACTACAAATGAGGTAGCTGTCCGCCGATTCGACCGGAAAAGGACCTTCTAAGTCTACTTTGACTTCTTCATTAGGTCCCAGTGAACGCGTAATTACGTTGGATGGAACATTTTCAATATCACCACCCTTCGCTTTTAATTCCCACTGGAGGCTATGGTCGAATGTCAGTTGCTCGATGACATTACCACGCTGACGATACACTCGGCTATCTCCAACATGACCACAAATGATTCCTTGCGGTATTAAGAGGATGGAGCTGCAGGTGGTCCCCATATTATGGAAATCCGGGTTCTCTTGACCCTTGCGATGGATTTCAGAGTTGGTTTTAATGATCGCCTTTTCCAAGGCTTCGGGCGGAGAAAGATTTTGATAAACCAGATAATGATGAGGAATATGATCGACGGCATCGCCACTGGCTAATTCACCGGCAGCGTGAGCTCCCATTCCATCGCAAACGACAAATAAATGCCCCCGTTGCTGATAGCTTTCTTCATCCGATTGGAGAACGACTACCGAACTATCTTGATTCGTGGCACGGCGCATACCTTTATCGGTTACTTCGATTACTGTGAGTGAATCGTTCCACTTATGCTCGTGTTTAACCATGGAGGATTAGTTTGTATCTGGTGTGAATCGCGGTTTGTTGATAATAAACTATACTACGTTTTTCTGTCTAAGCGTACGAGGAAGATTTGAAAAAGCCGATCGGTTTGTTTTGGTAGTGACTACAGATTCTGTAACCGTTACACTTTCCCCACCAAATTCTCACAGGGATTAGAAAGTTATGTTACGTAGTATCTTATCAGTCATGATTGCTAGTTCGATGTTGGTGTTGCTCTATGACACCACGGATGCTGCTGTTCGACGGCGAATTACCATAAAAACAGATCCTCCAGGCGCTCTCGTCTATATCGATGATCAGGAAATCGGCGTGACCCCTGTGTCGACATCGTTTACCTATTATGGGACACGGAAAATACAGATTGTCAAAGACGGGTATGAAACAGTAACGGTATTACGCGAGATCAAGCCACCGTGGTATCAGATCCCAGGCATTGATTTTGTAACGGAAAACCTGATTCGACGTGAATTCCGAGATGAACGGCTCATCCAATTTAAACTTGTTCCTCTTAAGATTCGCACTACCAATGAATTAATTCAGCGTGGATTGGAATTAAAACAACGAGCCAGACAAGGGGTCGTGGCACCTACTGGCGTTCAGCCTCGTTCCCTACGACAAAATTACCCGGCTGTCCCCGCAAATCCTGCAGCTAATCTCAATGGGCGTCGACTGCCGGCGCAGCCGGTGAGACGATTACCACAACGGTGATTTGACACCGACACCCACCGGCCTCCGATCTAACATCCCACTGACTCCTAACTGTCGAGGATCGGTAGCGATTTTATCCGAGAACACTCTCAGGTCATTTAAGATCGGCCGCATCCTTTTCGTCGCTTCCTCAATATTTGTAGTCGTTCTTTTGAGACTGTAATAGAGTTCATCATCATGAACGATTTTATGTAAGCTGCCTTCGGCGTTATTCAATGTCGTTACCAACTCGCTCATCTCTGAAACCGTGCTGTCGAAGTTTTCAACACTGGAAGTGATTGATTCGACCAACATCTCTCCGCGTTCACCGAGAGGCCGAGTGAACTTTTCGAGGTTGTTTAAATTGGTTTCTGCTTTTTCGCCGACTTTTTCGAAATACTGCATCGTCTGTTGGGCCGAAGCCAGCGTTAAGGTGGCCTGACGGAGTACTTTGGGAATCTCATTTACCGAGGCTTTCAACTTGATTTGGGTTTCCTCATCGCCCACGATCGTATCAAGCGAGTCCATGGCCTGTTCAAATCGTTGCATGGCAATATTGGTCTGTTGAACTGCCTGCTTCAAATCAGCTTCGTTGTCCGCAAAGGTTCGATTGATGTTTTCGAACAAAGTCTTAAATTCCACAGACGCTTCCGTGACCCCGCCACCGGCTCCCTGAATAGAATTAAAAGTCTCGGACATATTTTGCTGCATATTGACCAATAATGTCAGAGGATCATCGACGACCAATCCATTGCTGATCAGTGAACCAGGAGTCACCGGAGCCTGACTTTGGGCGAGTTCTTCGTCATCCAGTACTCCATCCTGATTAGCATCAAATTCGGCGAAGAGAAATTCCGGTGGTTTGGGAGTAAATTCCAGAATGGCAGCTCCAGTGAGCAAGGAGCCCATCTTAATACGGCAGGATTCGTGATTACGGATTATCACTTCATCGTCAACGGCGATCGTAAGGACCACGCCCCCGTCTGATTTGAGTTCCACATCA